>ERZ772991.166-NODE-166-length-89370-cov-7.551072_pt1 | contig 89370 bp, 94 predicted proteins | sample MGYA00511128_ERZ772991 | MGnify/ENA primary metagenome ERZ772991 (study PRJEB29015, sample SAMEA2737655) | human gut metagenome | biome: human gut; feature: human-associated habitat; material: faeces | place: China | collected 2012 ... | reverse complement strand
TAATTAACCAAAATAATAATTTAGTTGCACCTATTGATATTGTTGATATTTTAAAGGATTAAAAAAATAAAGAAGAAATAAATTTTAATAGAGAATTGGAGTAAAAAATGAAAATTGCAATTATTTCAGATATACATGGAAATTTAGAAGCACTAAAAGCAACCTTAAAAGATATAGAAAAAAGAAATGTAGATAGAATTATATGTTTAGGAGATACAATAGCAAAAGGAATACATCCTAAAGAATGTTTAGATTTAATAAAAGAAAAATGTGAAATAGTATTACAAGGAAATTGTGATGCTCACTTTTCAATGGAACATGAGCATATTGATAAAATGCCTGAGCAAGAACAAAAAAGGATAAAATGGAATCAATCATTAATAAATAAAGAAGATAGAGAATATTTACTAAAGTTACCATTTTGCTATGAATTTTATATGAGTGGAAGTTTAGTAAGATTATTTCACGCAACACCTACTGTTAACAATAAAGCAATATTAAATGTTGACAGTATAGAAACTAAATATCAAATGTTTTTACCAAGCAAAAATACAGTATCGCAAATGAAAGCAGATGTTGTAATATATGGACACATTCATCATCCATATATGGATAAAATATACAATAAAACTCTAATAAATGTTGGAAGTGTAGGAAACTCTTTTGATGTTATAAGAAATAAAAATAAAGATAGCAATGTGTTAGAAACTACCAAAAGTAATTATCTTATAATTGAAGGAGAATATAATAGCAAAGAATATAATTCAGATATAGCATTTCAATTTGTAAAAGTGCCATATGATATCGAGAGAGAACTAAAAGGTGAAAATTTAAATATTGAAAGTGATAACTATAGATTTGAACTAAAAGAAGGAAAGTATAGAGATATGTCAAGAATAAATGAAAATTTTAAAAGGCTTGGTATTGATGTTGAGAAAATATAGAATAAGATTATTGAATGGAGATAAAACAGTTGAAGAAGTATTAAAAATGTGTGAAGACAAGAAGTTAGAATATATATCAATAACAGATCATGATACTTGTAAGCAATATGATGATGAAACATTAAAATACAATAAAATTTTTAGCGGTAAAATTATAAAAGGTTCAGAATTACATGCAGTATTTCAAAATAAAAATATTGAAATATTAGCCTATAATATAAATCCAAATCTGATTAATCAATGGTGCGAAAAATATTATTCAGATGACAAATTAAGAGAACAGCAAAAGATATGCAGACAAAGATTATTTGATATATGTGATAAGCACGGATTAATATATGATGAAAGTAAAATAAGAAAGCCTAAGAAAGCATCCGAATATGTAGAAAGACCGATTTATGAAGAATTGATAAAACATAATGAAAATCATAAAATATTAGGAGAATTTACAGAATCATTTAGTGTATTTTTTAGAAAAGGTTTAGCAAATCCAGAAAGTAGTTACTTCATGAATCATATAGAATTTAGACCACCATACAGGGAAGTTATTGATATTATTCACAAAGCAGGAGGAAAAGCATTTTTAGCACATCCATTTGAATATAAATTTGAAGATACAATAGGTTTTATTGATGATTTAAGAAAAGAGGCAGAGCTGGATGGTATAGAATGTTTCCACCCATCTTCAGCTGATGATAATAAAAAGGATATTTTAGTAGATTATGCTAGAAAAAATAATTTATATATTAGTGGTGGAAGTGATTATCATGGAAGTCCAAAACCAGACATTGAAGTGGGTGTAGGTAGAGGCAACTTAAATATTTCAAAAGAAATAATAGAAGAGTGGATAAGATAAAACATATAAATAAATTAATTGGAGGAATAGAATATGAATGAAAATAATATAAATGGAAAAATCGCTTTTTTAAGAGATACATTCTTAAAAGCAGAAAAAGATTATTTAGAAGAGTTAATAAAAGAACCTAAATATAAGAATTTTATAGAGGATTTGAATAAGTATAATTCTAAAGAATTATCATTAGAGGCAGTTAAGAGAATTAGTGCTATTGAAAGTGGAAAAGTAAAAGAAGAAGATTTAGAAAAAGTGGAAACAGAAATTACACTATTACTAGCATCAATTCAAGATTGCGTTAGAGAAAAAGTTAAAGAAAAAATAAAAGTAGAAGAAGAATTAGAAATATAATAGAAATAGCCTAGATTTTACCATCTAGGCTATCATCATATAAACACTCGATTTTTTCCATATTTTCACGTTTCCTATCTGGAATAGCATGGCAATATTTATTCAAAGTGGTACTTATATTGGCATGTCCTAGAATTTTACTAAGTACTGGAATTTCCATACCTTGTTCAATTGCTCTAGTTGCAAAAGTATGCCTTAAAGTATGGAATGTAACTTGAACTTTATCAGCATGAGATTTGGGTTTAGATTTTATATTCTTTTTAATTTTATTTCTAATTGGTTTTTCTTTTTTATCTCGTAAACCGGCATCTATTAACATTAAAGAATACTCTTTCCAAAAAGTTTTCTGATCACAAGGTTCTCCAATTTGATTACAAAATAGAAAATCTTTATTTATATAGGATTTACCAGCTAATTGGATTTCAATTTTTTGTTTTTGCTTGTGAGTTTTTAATTCTTTAACAATAGGAGAGAGAAGCGGTATTTCTCTATAACTTGTTTGAGATTTTGGAGTATCTAAAATTAATTTAGTTTTATTCTGATTTTTAGATGCTTTCTCATGGGTAGATAATCTCTTAATACTATTTCTAACAATTAAATTTTGACCTTTTAAATCAACATCACACCATCTCAGAGCAAGGATTTCACCCAATCTCATACCTGTAAATAAATCTAATATAACAACAATTCCTAATCTATAATTTCTAGCAACATGAATTAATTTATTTTGTTCTTCTCTAGTTAAAACTCTCATTTCTTTTCTGAAAATTTTAGGAGTTCTTATAGTTTCAACGATATTTGTTTGAACTAATCCATTAATATATGCTTGTTTAAATGAAGCATGTAGCATATTATACATATTTTTCAAAGTTTTAGCTGATAAGCCACCTTCACGATTATCTAATCTACCATTGTTCTGTTTATAATTAAAGAATTTTTGTAGCATTTCTGCTGAAACAGATTGTAATTTTATATTAGAAAAATAAGGTTTCAAATGACCTCGTATATATGTTTCGTAACTTGTATATGTAGCAAGTTTTATATTAGGCTTAGCATAAGTTTCAAGCCATTTGCTAAGCCAATCTATGAATAATATATTATTTGAATTAGTATAAGTTCCATTCTTTAGAGATAACAAAATGGCATTTAATTTATCTTTAACTTCTTTTCTAGTTTTAGCATATACAGATTTTCTGTTAGGTTTTCCATTTTCTTTTACACCTACAGTATATCTAGCTTCCCAAGTACCATCTTTTCTTTGTCTAATACTGCCTTCATTTTGACCTCTTTTTGACATATTGAACCTCCTTGATTTAGTAATCAAGAAGTTTTAGAAAGTTAAAGCAATCAATAAAACCTTGTCTATATAAGACATCAGATTCATATTCATTTTCTAAATAAATATAATTGATAAGTTTTTCTAAAGAATCATTAGTATTAGGAAAGTCCTTTAGAAAATTTTCAATACAAGAATTTTTATTTTTACCAAGCTTCTTATAAATTTCATCTTCTTGTGATAAATAGTTTAGATATGAATTGATTAGATTATTAAAGAACTCATCAAGTTCTTCTTCAAATAAATTTTGATTGATAGGCATAAAAAATCCTCCTTCTTTCATTAAAATTTTCATTTTTGTTGAAAGTAGAAGATTGCATGTGATATAATATTCATGTAATTCTACTTTCGAAGTAGTATTGCTAGGGAATAGTGTAATAAGATTGACTGTCAGAAACACTATTTCCTTTTTTATTTGTCCAATTTTCTAATTCCTCTACGAATACCTTCCATTTTAGATATATTTTCTTTCTTACAATATTTTTCTAATATTTCCAATGTTTCCGCATCTACACGAACAGTTAATTTAGTATTCTTAGGATTATCAGTTGGACGACCTAGCTTTTTCTCAGTCATATCCACCTCCTTTTTGACTGTCATAAATATAATAACATTATGACGGTCAAAAGTCAATATTGTTAAAAATATTTTTTACATTTCCCATTCATCTTCTTCAAACCAATCAAAACTACTTGAATATTTATGCTTCATAATCCATTCTTTTTTAGCTTGTTTGCTTAAACTCCTAAAACTTCTTATTGTTCTTTTAGGTTTATTTTGATTATATTGTCTATTTTCAAATAAATAGGCAAGGGATACTAATGTATCCAGATAACGGTTACTAAAATACCTATTACAATACCTATTGGTATCCATTTGAATATATTTTTCCATTTTATCTTTTGTAGTTCTTTCAATTCCTCTTGATATTTCATCATCTGAACTTCCAGATGTATTCTTATTGTTTCTGTAAGTTCCTTTTTTAGTGTATTCAGAATGTCTGCCATTGAAATTTGCTTGTCCATTTTGTATTCCATATTTTTGATTTTGTCCTTCGTATCTTCTATCCACTTGAAAAGAGTTATCCACGTTTCTGGTTGAACTGTGTAAAACTCTGCTTTCATTTGTGTTTGCTGTGGTATTTGATTTTTCTCTTTTAAATTTTCTATTAAACTCATTTTGCATATTCTCCTTTAAATATTTAATATCATATAATTTATTATCTCTACACTTCATTCCAGTTGGAGTAGTGTAAGTTATACTTTTTCTTGTATCAGTCCAATTAACTTGATACCCTAAACTATTCATATTTGATATGAAATCTTTTTTAGTTAATGAATTTTCTATTGAATAGTCAATGGCATTTATTAGTTGCATTTTCCAACTTTGACCTTTATTTGCTACTTGATATTCTTTTAGTGTTAAACTACTACTAACCTTTGAATTTCCTTTTAATGAAATAGTGGAAAGTCCATTTTTGGCACATAATTCATTAGAATATATTTTTATTTTTTCCATATCTTTTTTACTTTGTTGAAATTTCTTACCATCTTTAAAAGATACTGAATTTATTACGAGATGATTATGTACATGTTCTCTGTCAGTATGAGTTGCTACTAATACTTGAAAACCTTTATATTGTTTTGCAAGTTCTAATCCAATTTCATGTGCTTTGTCATAACTTAAATTATCGTTAGGGGAAAAAGATTGTACTAAATGAATATATTGTCTGCCAGTTGTCTTGTTATATAAATTTTTTACAGTTTGCATTTCCTCTAAGGCATTGTCAGAAGTACAATCTTTTCCTGTAATTAATTCAGTAGTAGTTTTAGCATCTTGTGTTATGTAATTTATAATATGTTTTAAAGTTGATTTGGAGTTAGTAAATTTAATAATTGCCATATATGTTTCACCTGCTCTCTAATTTCACTTAAATCTAAACAAGTAATAACACCTTGATGACATAGTCTAGTTAGCTGATTTAAGTTATTTCCAATTTTAGCAAGTTCTCTTGTAGCATCATCTAATCCATCAATTACATATATGTTCTTGTTAAGTGCTGAATATTTTAAATAGTCAGTTAAAGTTATATTAGCTTTTTCAGATTGCCTTTTTATATAGTTATAATCTTTTTCACTAACTCTAAAATTAATTTGTTTATTATTTTTTCTCATATATCTTAAGTTCCTTTCTCTAAAATTTGTAAAAGGGGTTTGGGTTCTCCCAAAATTAAAACACCCAAAGTGAATTTTGGGTGTAAAATCTGATTGTATGTCTATACAATTAGGAATCTTGCCTATAAAAAACTACAAAGAATAGCTTAAATTTAGCAAGAAGTGAAGTATTATATATAAAAATACTGTTACATCTGTTACAACATCGTAGAATATAGTTATATAAGTTGATTATAAACTTTTGTTATTTGTTACATATCTGATACAAGTTGTAACAAATTCTGTTTCATTTTTGTATCAGATAATTTTAGATAATTGTTACTAATATTTTCTTACAACCATATGCAATTTAGAAAAATGTAACAGTTGTAACAGAAAATATTACTGTATAATACTCCTAAATTTATCTTTTTTTAACCATATAAATCTTTGTGGACTACCACCAACTCGTAGTAATTTTGTTCTACTATCTTTTGAAGTTTCTATAAATCCATCTTCATCTAAGTGTTTTAATAGAGTTCTCTCACTTACTGAGAACAATTCTCCTTGTTCATCACAAAGTTTTTTTACTAATTTATGAGATATGCTTGATATTAAATAATAGTACATATCATCTTCATAACCAATAAAGCCATCTCCACCTGCATATTGATAAGTTCTTATATCTTGAACTCTTGCAATTTTGCTTTCTAACAATGAATTTAATTTAGTAACAAACTTTATACTAGGATTATCTTCAGTAACAGTTTTAGATTGAGATATTGCTAGATTTATTAAAATATCTGCAAATTCGGAAACTAAAAATTGTAAATCATCATTTGTAAGAACATTTGCATTATTCATAAGGTTTAAAAATTTCTCAAAACCTATAAAGAGCCAAGATAATGCTTCGGGTATTCTAGGATGAAAAGTTATATTTCTATTAGTTAATTCTGTAATTAGGATTTTTCTATTATTTATAAAATCTTCTCTTAATTTATCTGCATATTCTTTTTCTGTATAAACACCATTCACATATTGATAAATCCATCTAATATAAAAACTCATAACAGATTTAAAAGCGCCATTTCTTGATAATTCTTGAAATTCGGTTAATTTCGAAACATCAATGTCGTTTGGCTGTAATTCAATACTGATATATCTAGCAGTACCGCTTTCGGAAATATCTGGTGTTGATTCTCCAGTAATGATGACATTTCCTCTAGGTGGTTTGGATACTTTTAACGTACTATCACAATTTAATCTATTTTTTCCTATTCTATCGCCATAAGATCTCATAATGACTTGTGCTGTTTTATTCATAGATAATTCATCTAATTTAGTAGAAGGGTGGTAGTCATCAATTACAGTTAAAACATCTTTTAAGATAAATGATTGTGCAATAATACTATTAGCAGTATCTCTAAAAGATATAGGTAAATCAGTATTAGTAAAATCTCCAAAGAATGATAATATAAGAGAAGCAAGAGTGCTTTTCTTAGCTCCAGTTTTTCCAATTAAAAATAATACTAATTTTGGTTCACAATCAGCTATTTTTAGAAAATGATTTAATGGAGATAGAAATGCTAAAGCAATTAAAGGTAATATGATTTTATGTGGTATAAATTCAGTATCTAGTAATTTCCTTATACATTTTAAATCTTCATCGATATTTCTTTCTGTAATATCTGTTAAGCAATATCGTGATAATTTTCCTTCTAGTTCAACATTTGTTTCGATATTTTCATCCAAATATAAGCCATTGCATAAAAATATTAACTTGTTATTAATATTCCTCCAACCAGTATGACAATAGATATGTTCAGTTTTTATATTAGTTGCAGTACATTGAATAGCATGTCTAATACAATCTTTTACAGTTTGTCCTGTTTCAATATTACAATGTAAGCCCCAATTTTTTGTTATCCAATTCATATTGTTAAAATCATTTGCAGATATTCTAATGGAAGGCAGATTTTTGCCATTAGCATGTTTACCTTCCATACTCAAATATCTTTTTACATCTACACCATCATCAATAATTGTTTCATTTTTTAAATAAGGAACAAAGTTTGATAATTTTTGATAAACTTTATTGCCTTTTTTGTTTGTAACCTTAAATAAAGAACCATCAATTATTTCGTAAGGTGTCTTTTCAAATAGAGAACTTAAAGAATTTTCTTGATTTTTATTGAATTTATTTGTATTTGCTTGTATAATATCAGTAGAATCTTTTTGATAAGAATAATATTTAGAAGATGCTTTCTCTGTGCCAACATTTAAAGCATTTGCCTGAATATTATTTTTTTTATTTATATTTTTTTCCATAAGTTACTCCTTCTAAATAACATTTGTATTGTTATTTACCCATATTAAAAATTTATCTTTTGGTACTAATTTTCGTTTACCAAGTTTAAGTGTAGGAAAATCTGAACGATTCATTAATTGATATGAATTAGCTTTTGAAATTCCTAAGTATTTACTAATATCTGTTGCTGACAATGTTGCAGGTAATTCTTCGTTTGTTTTAAATGTACTTCTCATAAGTATTTGTTCTCCTTTCCTCAAAAATTTTTTTCTTGTTTAACATCCCTATATATGTATTTAATACCATAATGGTTCTGTTTCCATTCCCTCCATCTAGGAGAGCTACCCCTTTACATCACGTTAGCCAGGTAGAAGTTTCATTATTTGTGTATATCTGGACTATTTAGTTTTCAACGTGCATAAGCGAAGATAAAATTTTTATCTGCTTCTGATGGAAATAATAAAACGATATTGAAAAAATTACAATAATTTTGTATAATATGTATCGTAGAAATCAATTTTCTAAAAAATGCAAAATATCGATATTCCAAAAATATAGGGGTGATAAAATGGCTTTATATGCGACTTTGAACGAAAATAATCATATATGTATTTATCCAGACAATGAAGATTTTTTAGGAGTACAGAGAATGGAATTTCCATTAGGAATCCATTTATTGAACTTTATGTATTTAGATATTGATGAGATAAATATGGCATATACACAAGTTATTGATTTAATAACTCAAAATGCTTCGAATACTAAAATATCAATGTTTGATTACATAGAAATGTTACAAGATTTAATGGCACAAATAGATAATAGTTGTGTATATATGCACTTTTATACACAAATGCTATATGAAATTATGTCTGAAACTCCAACAAGTGGAGTAGAAAGAATGGATATATTAGAAAAGAGAATGCCAGATACTACTGTAAAAAATTGTATTTATGTAGAACATGAAAATGCAAATAAAGATAAAAAATTAAAAACAGATAGATATATAGGAATTAGAAAATTGGCATCAGTAATTGACGAAAAGAAAAAGGAAAGATATATAAAATTTTATCATTATGTAAGAGAAGAAATTATAGCAGACATAAAAAGAAAAAGAGCTATTTTAAAAGAAGAGATAGATTATATTTATAAAAAAATAACCAATAGTCAATTAGAAGGAATGTCAAATGCACAAAAAATATATGTGCTAGATGAAACAAGAGTAATTGAAAATAAACAAGATAATTTTTATATAAACAAACCATTTAATGTATTTTATAGGGCAGTTCCTAATTTAGATGAAAGAGTTGAATATAAAACAAGTAAAGATTTGATTGATGTGGTTAAAAGAGATAGCACAGAAATAAAGGAATTATATGAAATTAAGGATATGAATGATTTAATTCGATTTGAATTATTAAAATTTGTAAGCAGTGATATAGAGTTTAAAGAATGCGAAAATTGTCATCAATATTTTATACCAGTAAATAGAAAAGATGAAATATATTGTAATCGACCAATAAAAGGAACAGAAAAGACTTGTAAAGATATTGGAGCAATGAATAGACATAAAGAAAAAGCAGGAGATATACCAGGAGAAAAAGAATATTGGAGAGTATATAAAAGGTATAAATATAAAGCTGATAGGAAAATAATTTCAAAAAGTGAGTTTAATCAATGGAATTATATGGCTTTAGAGTTAAAACAAGAATGTGCTGAAGGTAAAATTATAGTAGATGATATGTTACAAAGGATAGAAGTATTTGAAAATAGAAAAAAAGTTGGTAAAAAATAGAAAAACTAAAAAATGAAAATTGAATTTGCCAGACATCTGGCAAATTTGTGGAAAATATATCAAAAAGAGGAAAATAACAAAAAAATTAAACTTAAAACTCACACAAACTTGACAAGTGTGAGCTTATAGTTTAAAATTTATATGGGTGAGAAAAATGATATTTAATCATAAAGAATTAAAAGAAAAATATAAATCTGACTATCAAATAAATAAAGCAATAGAAAATAAAGAAATATATAAAATAGAAAAAAATATATATTCCGATACGAAAAATATTAATTATTTAGAAATAATTTCAAAAAAATATCCGAATGCAATTTTTACAATGGATAGTGCTTTTTACTTCCATAATTTAACAGACGTTATTCCGAATAAAATTGCCCTAGCAACTAAAAGAAATGCATTAAGAATAAAGGATGATAAAATTATACAAGTTTTTACTTCAGAAAAATTATTTGAAATTGGAAAAATAGAAATGACTGTTGAAGGAGCTACTATTAATGTTTATGATAAAGAAAGAATGCTAATAGAACTAATCAGAAATAAAAATCAAATTGCTTTTGACTATTACAAAGAAATTATTTCTAATTATAGAAAAAGAATAAACAATTTAGATGTAAGTAAAATTGAAGAATATATAGAGATATTCCCACATGAAGAACATATATATGAAACATTACAGAGGGAGGTGTTCTAATGGATTTAAAAGAAATGAGACAAAACTATATAAATGAAGGATATGATTTTTTAGATGCATCAGCAAAAGTATGCCAAGATATACTCCTAGCTAAAATATCCAAAAGTTCATTAAATAGAAATATAACTATAAAAGGCGGAGTAGTAATGCACAATATTTCAAAAGATAACAGACGTGCTACCAGAGATTTAGACTTAGATTTTATTAAATATTCATTAGATGATAAATCAATAAAAAATTTTATAGAAAAATTAAATTATCCAAAAACAGATATAAGTATAAAAATTATTGGCAAAATAGAAGAATTGAGTCATCAAGATTATAATGGAAAAAGGGTATATATTGAGCTTAAAGATAAAAATTATAATAAAATTGAGACAAAGTTAGATATAGGAGTACATAAAAACTTTGACATAGAGCAAGATGAATATTGTTTTGACTTAAATAATATCAATGAAAATGTTACATTATTAATAAATTCAAAAGAGCAAATCTTTACAGAAAAGATAAAGTCATTATTAAAATTTGGATTTGTTTCAACAAGATATAAAGATATTTTTGATTTTTATTATTTGATTAATAATGAGAATTTAGATAAGGACAAGTTATTAAAATGTTTTGATATATTGATATTTAAAGATGAAGGAATGAAAGAGAATAATGTAAATGATATATTTAAAAGACTAAATAGAATATTACATAACCGAAACTATCTAAGAAATTTAAATACAGCTAAAAACAATTGGTTAGAATTGCCAATAGAAAAGGTAGTAGAAAATGTATTGGATTTCTTGGGTACAATTGAATTTGCTAATGTATAAATAATTTATAACAGTGGAAAATGTAGTGAGATAGCTTTGTTAGAGGATTTTGATAAAAAAGAATTAATATATGATATAGAAAAAAATAATCTTGGAAAATGAAAAGATGTGGAAATACTGAACTATGAATTGAAATTAGTATAAAGGGGGTAAAAAATTGAATACAGAAGAATACATACTTATTAAAAATACAGATATTGATGTAGAAAAAATAGAGTTGCCAGATTTTAGTAAAGAAGAAATAAACATAATAGAGGGATATATAGAATTTACAAGACATATTCAAGAAATTGATCAATTATTTCACATATTTAAAGTAAATTTAAATGAAATATTAATACATTATGAGTTAATAAATGATGATACTATATATAGAAAAATTGAATTAGATAACGAAGAAAGTGATAGTATAATTATAAATGCATTAGTTATAAATTATATTAGTTCCGCAAAGACTTTTACAGAATCTATAGAAAATTTTATAGAGAATAAACTAGGAGAAAATGAACTTAATGAATTTAAGAGCAAATGTCTAAGTAAAATTTATGATGAAAAGTTTTCTTATAGATTATTGATTAGATTAAGAGATTTTTCACAACATGGACATTTACCAGTTTTTATTTCTGCAGATAATAAATGTAGTTTTGACCTGGAACAAATACTCTATACACCTCATTTTAATCATAACAAAAAATTAGAGAATGAAATGAAGAAAATTGCTAAAAAAATTTCAAAGGAATTTGAAACTAATCCACGAATAATGTTTACAAGAAGCATTGCAGAGTTTGAAATATCTATTTTAGAAATATATAAATATTTCATTAATATAATTACTGAAAAACTAAACCAATTAACAACTGAGTTTAACAATATAATTGATGTAAGACCAGAGATTATACATACGTCAAAAGATTCTCTAAATGGTTTTATATTATATTCAATAAAAGATGAAAATATTAACTGTGTAAATCCAAAACAGAAACCACAAAAGATGGTAGAGATGATAGGATATGAAATAGATAAGTTATTAAAAAATGTAAAAAAGGAATTTGGAATAGTGTTTAAAATGAAAGAAATAAAAGAAATAAAAGAAATACGATTATAGAATATTTAAGGCAAATATTAAATTGCTTTGATTTGTAACTTAAATAAAAGAAAAAAAGAAAGCGTAAAATTAAAAAAATGATTTTTTTAATAGGGAAAAAATAAAGAATAATTATATAAAGTGAGGCAGTAAAATGTTTGATGAAATTGAGGTTGATGGAAAATGGTATGATGCATTTTTAGATGTGCAAAATATGAGATTATATACAAGAGAAAGTATAGAAAACGGTGGTTATAAAGATAAAAAGGAAAGTAAAATTTTTACAATATTTGATAAATATATAGTTTGTATAGATTATGAGACTATATACATTTCAGAAGCCTTTGATGTACAGTATTATGATATTCTATATTATTTTAGATTTGAAAATGAACATTATATAGATGGTATTAGAAAATTAAATAAGATAAGATATTATTCTAAGACACTAGAAGACTATATGTTACCTCTATGTTATGAAGAGGATGAAGAAAAAGCGATAGAAAATAGCAAGAAAGTAAAATTAGAATATAGGAACACACAAGTTGAAATAGAATTTAATAGAAAAAATTATATAAAAAAGCAGTGCTTTAATAATACTAATATAGATTCATATATAGAAGTTTCATTTGAAGAGACAGATGATGTTGACTATATTTATAATCTATGTAAAATTATAGATAAATATCTCAAATTAAATATATACTTAAATGATATTAACCAACCTAAAATACTTATTTATAGTAAAGATTATTCTATGGAAATTGGAGAGATAGTTATAAATCCTGTATTTTATGGAGAAAGTTCATTAAAATATAGAATTGGTTTATTTAATGAAGGAGATGAAAAAAATGAAGAAAAAGTATTACAGTTTATTATTAAAAACTTAGATTTAAATTTGAATCATCTTCCTTATATAGAAAATAGAATAAGTTATAATTCAGGAAGTTTTTCAGCATTATATTCAGCATTTGAATTTGAAAGTAATCAAATATATAAAGATAAAAAAGAAGAAGAAAAATTTATAGAAATAAAGAAAAAAATTTGTGAGTATGCAAAATCTATAGATGAATATAAAAGTAATAAAGAATTTATAAATGGACTAGTTAATGACAGAATTAATTCATATGGAAGCGAATATAGTCATAGAGGAAAATTAAAGCAGGCATTTAATGATTATTTACAAGTGATGCCTAAGAGAGCTAAATTTTACAATTTAAATGAAAGAAAAAAAGAAATAGAAACAAAGATATATGATTTAAGAACATATATTGTACATAATAATGTATATAAAGAGTTTTCAAGTAAAGAGAATGAATATATACAATATTTTGAATGGGTTACTCATGCAATGCTATTAAAGAGAATAGGATTTAACATAGATGATATAGAAAATAAGTTAGATAGTATTTTTGGTGTAGGATAAATATTCTACCCCTAAAAATACCCCTACCGACCTAAAAAATAATAGAAATATTAGTAAATAATAAAAAGAGTGTTATGCTGTAACTATACAGAATAGCACTCTTTAAAACATAATAGAAAAAACGAAAAATGCATTCCATTTCTCATAACTCGAAGGTCGTAAGTTCGAGTCTTACCCCCGCAACCAAGAATTTGACTAGAGTCGCAAGAGATTGCAGACTCTTATTTTTTTTGTCTCTGACATAATTTTGACGTAAATGGGGACTTTTATAAAGCTCATAAAATAGCATAAATCCTAATTTACAATCTTAAAAAAAGCAATTTTTGAATTTATTGAAATTAAGAGTTTTAGCTGATAAGTATATTAGTTTTTATCGACTAATAAATTTTGCTAGACTATACCTGCACTTCTATTGTGAGAAGCAAGTGGATGCACATAGAAATTAAATGTCGTACTAATTTGTGCATGTCCTAATCTTGCAGCTACAACTGCTAGATCAACATTTTGAGAAATAAATAGAGTAGCATTTGTATGTCTGATACCATGAAAATTCAAATAAGGTAGTCCTATCTTCTGAACAAATTTAACAAACCATTTACTTACCGTATCAGGATGCATAGGTTTGCCATTATCTTGTACAAATAACCTATTAGATTCTTCCCAGAATTCACCACAAAGATCTTTTTGATCATCATACCATAATTTATATTCTTCAAGTATTTCAATGACAGAATCAGGTATAGAAATGTGTCTATAAGAACTAGGTGTTTTAGGTGTCTTGGTATAAACTCCTGTACTTGCTAAATATTGACTTGATTTATTTACGGATATTTCTTTGTTTTTGAAATCAATATTTTCCCAGTCTAGTCCCATTAATTCTCCTAACCTTACTCCAGTAAATACTGTAAGAATAATAGCAACCTTATATTTTATTTCGCTATCTTTAAGTTCATTTAATCCTTTTAGAAGAAATCTGCATTGTTCATCATCGTAGAATTTACATTGTGCTTTTGGTGCTCTTGGTGGTTGAACTCTATCTGCAGGATTATAAGGTATTAGTTGCCAATATACAGCCTTGTGTAGCATTGCACTTATTAGTCTATGATGTTTTAGAATAGTCTTTTTAGATAATGGTTTCAAAGTACGCTCACCATTATTTTTAGCAAGTCTTTTAATTTGTGTATCTTGTTCTAACATATCATAAAGTTTCATAAGATCTGTAGGTTTAATTTTTTCTAAAGTAAAAGAGCCTAAATATGGAAGAATTCTGCTTTCTAACATTCCAACATATCTGTTGTAAGTAGATGGCGCTAAATCCTTTGTACCATAATTTACTTGCCAAATATGATAGAATTCTTCGAAAGTTACTGGATTTCCTTCAGGTACTAATCCACGATTAGCTTCTGTAACAAATTCTGCAAGTGCAATTTCAGCATCTTTACGAGTTCCATGGATAGTTTTTGTTCTTCTTGCTCTAGATCCATCAAGATTTTTACCAGTAGATACTACTAACCTATAAGTATTTTCACCTCTTTTTTCAATACTCCCAGCCATTGCCTTTTTCACCTCCTTTCAGGCATAACCATGGGCGAGAGTTTCATATTTAATTGTGATTATTATATATCAAAATATTGATGATTACTAGTGAAATTTGCTTATTTTTCAAGTGTTACAAAGATTACAATAAGATTCATAAAAGAACTTATATAAAACAATAAAAAACTAGATAAAATGTAATAAAAAATATGCCTCATTTTGAGACATGTTTTTTACATGAATTACAATTTGATTCAAGTCCTAATTCTGTGCATAGAGGTTTTATTTCATCACATATACATGGAAAAATAGTATTCATATCAAGCGAATCAATAAATCCTGAACATTTATGGCCTTTTTGATATATTCTATTGGCATTTAAGAATAATGTTTCTAATTTTTTTAATCCAGTTGACCCCTTTAAACTCTTTGGTTTTACTATTTTTAAATAGTTAATTATTCCATCAAGATCGTACATAAAAAAGTCTTCTATGCTTTTCTTAGCTTTTATATGAATAACTTTAGAAGCTCCTTTATCAATCAAATCTTTTTCGAGTTTTAATCTGTTAATTGGTGGATGCACTCCAAATTCAAATACATCAGTATCATAACAAAGCACAACAATTAGCTCATGAGTTTTCAAATATTTATTTACAATTTCTTTTTCGAATTTATTTAATAATTTATTTTGAAATTTTCCTATTCCTGTAATACAAAAAGATTTTAAAACATCTACTTTAAACCTATTTCCTGGTATTTTACTTTTTATAGTAGACAATACTTTCTTATAAAATTCATCATCAGTTTCGCCTTCTGTATATATTACTACACATTTTTTCATAGATTACTCCGTATATTTAGCAAGTGTTTCTAAGTCACTAGCATCTCCACTCATTAAATCAAAAAGATAATCACCAACACGCAAGTCAAGACTTTCTGCATCATCCATTAGTTTATTTACAGATTTATCTTTTATTTTTGAAAATGTAGCAATACCATTATCATGTGGTAAACCTACATATATTTTAGATGGCTCAATATAATTCATTAAGTATGGAGAGTGACTTGTAATAATAATTTTTATATTTTTGGCGAAACCATTTAAAGCAATTAAATATTGTTGTAATACTTTAGGATTTAGAGAATTTTCAGGTTCTTCTATTGCTACAATTGAAAAATTGTTGTTAGATGCTATCTCTAGGTTAGTAAGTACTTTTAATATTCTTTTGGCACCATCAGACATATTATTAAAATCTATAGGTGAAGATAAATTTTTATCTTTTGCAATTAGAGCATAAAATTTACCAGCAACTTTTGAAGGTTCAAGATTGTTTGGATTAATATTTTGCTCAACTGTAATAGGAATTTGTACAACATCTATTTTTTCTATAGAAGGGAAGATATCAGTAAAAGTATTGATTATTAAATTAAATCTGTCTGGTCTTTTTTGTTGAATATCGTATAATATAGTAGGAATATTGTTTTTTCCACTTAAGTCATAATTAAAAACTTCACCATCTAAAATAGGAGCAATTCCATAAGGTGTAGCAGCATTAAAATCATGATCAATAAAAATTCTTAAATGATTAAGATTTTTAATAATTTCCATATAAAATAAATCATCATATGCTTTTATCTTATTTAAAATTAATTCATAGTTTTCTATTAATATTGATTTATTGCAAGCTCCTGTTTTTGAAGGTTTAAAAAAGGAAGATTCATTTTCTCTTTTTATATAAAATGTAAATTTTTGTGACTCACTAGGTTCCTTAACTTTTAAATATTCCTTTATAATTTTTCCATTTTCACTGTTTTTAGACCACAAAAAAGAATATCCATAGATTATCTCTTCATTGTTTACAGTTGCTTCTATTTCAAATGAAAATGTTTTACTAAGATAATTTTTATTTACTGGAATTGCAGGATTATACATCATCTGATTTTTTCTAGTTTCATTATTCCTGATAATAAAGTCAATTCCAAAAATAATTGCAGTCAAAGTATTTGTTTTTCCATAACTATTAATAGACAATAAGCTAGTTATGTTATTTAGAGTTAAATCAATATCTTTTAAATTTTTAAATCCGTCAATTTTTATCCTTTTAATATCCATATTTTCACTCCATATATTTATTAATTTTTGTATCATAATTATACACCTCTCTTTTTAAAAAGTCAACAAATATTAAACAGTTTGTTAAATATTTTTAACAAATTTAGTAAATATTATTCAAAAATGGCAAAAATAATGAATAAAATATTTAATATTATTGACAAACCAAACAAACGGATGTATAATAAAAATGCAAAAAGAAAAAGCTCTGCTGCCAGAGCTATAACAAAAATTGTAGTTGCGATCCTACACTTTGAATTATAGCATTAAAGAATCTTTTTGTAAATAGGCAAATTATAGAGCAGGAGGAAGTGTAAAAAAGATGAAAAATCATAGAGTAAAAGTTACTCAAGAAAATGATTCTGGAAGAAATGAAAGATTTAAGGATTGTACAAACGGACATGAAATGACAAGAAATCAGTTTGTAAGAGAAATAAAAAAAGGAAACTATGAAGAGTATTATGTAAGAAAGATAAATGGCCTAGATACTCCTGTTTCAAAACCAGATGGAAATGAAAAGAATAATTTAGGATAACATAGGGAGAGTCATCTCCCTATGTTATGAAGGAGGAAAAAAATGAGTTATAGAAATAAAGTATATGTTTCAATGGATGCAGATAATGACTTAAAATATTATGAATTAATGAAAGCTTGGAAACAAAATGATAACAGCTCTTTTAATTTTTATGATGCACATGACATAAATACTATTTTAGATAAGAGTGAGGAATCGATAAAAGCAGGATTACAAGAAAGATTTAGAAATACAAAAGTATTTGTTCTTTTAGTTGGAGAACATACAAAATATTTATACAAATATGTAAGATGGGAGATAGAACAAGCTATAAAAAGAGATATCCCATGTATAGTAGTTAATTTGAATGGAAAAAGAAAAATAGATGAAATTAGATGTCCAGCAATAATTAGGGATCATTTAGCTATGCATATTAGCTTTAATGCTAAAATATTACAATATGCTCTAGAAAATTGGCCAGATTCTGAAGAGCAACATAAGAGAAAAGGTGATAATGGTGCATATTTTTATAATGATTCTGTATACCAAAAATTAGGATTATAATGGAATATTTTTTTAAAAATATTTGGCCAATATTAAAAAAAGATATTGTGGAAGTTTTTGCATTTATAGGTATTATATGTTCAGCAGATGAGTTATTAAAACTATTTTATCAACCAGAAGAAAAATATGAAAAAATAATAGTATTTAGTATTCTTTTGCTAGGAATAATAATTATAATAATAAAAAATATTCCGCCTAAAAAATATAGCTTTTTAATAAAAAATAAAGACATAAAAATAAAATTGGTTATAGGAGATTTGCTAAAACAGAATGCAAGTATAATTGTTCCTACAAATTCAACTTTTGATACCAAGATGGAAAATGATTTTATTAGTTTAAAAAGTGTACAAGGACAAGTACAAAATAAATATTTTAAAAACAACTTAAATGTATTAGATGTTCTAATTCAGAAAGGGTTAAAAAATAATAAGAATTATATTAAATTAAAAGATAGAAAAGATAGTAAGAAGAATCAATATGAGATTGGAACTACTGTTGAAATAAATTATAAAGATAGAAGATTTTATTTTTTAGCAGATTCAAATATAAACGCAAATGGTCAGACTGTTGATCCAAATCTAACCAATATTACAGATGCTTTATCAAGAGTATGGCAATTCATTAGTGAATGTGCACATGTAGAAACTTTAGCTATTCCATTATTAGGGACAGGAAGAATGGGAATTACGAATTCTCGTGAAGAAATATTAAAACAAATTATTTTTTCTTTTGTAGCTAATAATAATACTAAAAAAATAGCTGAAGAATTAATAATTTGCATAAGAAAAGAAGATATAAAAAAATATAAGATTAATATTTCTACTATTGTAGAGTATATAGATTATGTTTGTAAGTATCAGTATGATAATTATAATATTTAATTTATATACTATTAGGAGGTATATAATGAAATTGGATTGTTTTGATTTTTCTAATGAGAATGTATCAATAGATCAAATACATAATCATGTAAGATACTATTATACCAAAGCACTTATAGCATTAGATACTGCAGAAAAAAATAAAAAAGATGCGATGTCTATATATAAAGAAATAAGAGATAATTTAAAAAATGAATACAGGGAATATGAGAAAGCTAAAAATTGGAAATATATACATAATAATAAATTATATTCTCAATATAAAGATAATATAGTTAATGCACACGTAAAGCCTACGAATGTTACTTCATACAGGAATTTAAATAGTAATTTATATGATGTTTATGATTACATGCATAATGGATTTTTAGATTATTTAAAAGGTAAAAATAAAATAGATTTAAAAAAACTTGAAAATTTACTTAATGAAAAATGTAAGATAGTTACTAAAGATTTCTTGGTCTTTGAAGGAGAAATTACAGATATTTGTTTAGATAAAGGATATCTTAAAATATTTGATTTTGAAGACTATAATAAACTATTATTAGAAAATATTGATACAATTGATAAAATAAATAGTAGCACATAAATGCTACTATTTATTTTTTGCTCTATTTTTATAAACATTTGCTTTATTCTTACATTGAGGAGTATGATATTCTGCCTTAGGATTAACAGCAAGAAAAGCTTTATTACAAAACTTACATATCTTTAATAGATTAACATCTTTAGCTACTGTTTTAGCAAAGTAATAATCAATATATTGCTTTAAGCAAGTAATTTGAAATTCAACATATAAAGTTTCTTTTTTAGATAAACTAATTTTAATATTGTTAATTTCAAATTGTTTTAATAATTCGTCTATATTGTAATTATCTTCATTAGAAATATTATTTAATAAACTATATAAGTATTTAGCATATTGAATAAACATATCTAGAGGTTCACAGTATAAATTAGATCCTGCTAATAATTTATTTACATCAGACAAAATATATTTCTCCATTGCAGGAGTTTCTGCTAATTTAGTTACTTCATTAATTAATTCTTTAATCTGATTATCATAACAGGTTGGGAAGAATAATTTAAAGTATTTCTTTCTATCTATTACTGTTGTTAAATCAGAATTTCCAATATAGTTATAATCTTTTAAAACTATTTTATCATCTAAGAAAAAGTATTTATTTAAAGGTAAATCGTTTATTAATCCTAATGTAGAATATTTATTTACAAAGTCTAAAATACTTTTTTCTATATCGCTCTCATTATAAAAAGCTAATTTACCAATATTTAATAAATCTATTAAAATAGATTCTCCAAAGTCTTTTTCTATATCAATTAATAGAGCACCACTAGTGTGCTTTTTATTTATACTATCTGGAACTATATATTTAGTTTTGCCTATTTCTTTAATTTCATATTTAGCAAATTTAAAAATATTTTTTTCTTCAAATGCACTAAAATTAAGGCTCATACGAATACCTCCTAAAAAATTATAAAAAAATCACAGTAAGCCCTTGATAAACATAATAGATTACTAATATACTTTTACTAGAGTAAGCAATTATTATGTGAAATCAATTATAGAGACAAAAACCAGTCAGGACCTGACTTTTAAGTAAAATTACAGTATAAAACCAGTAATTGATTACTTATAATAATAGCTTACCACACAAAAGATAAGTTGTCAACAAAGAAGATAAAATTTCAAAAGAAAGGAGGAATGTATATGGAATTTCAGAAAGTCAAAAGAATAACTCTAACAATGAGTGAAGCTGCAGACTATTTAGGAATATCATATTGGTTAATTAATCAATTGGTTAAGAAAAAAACAAATACCATATTCAAAATTAGGCGGCAAGTTCTTATTTAGAGTAAAAGCACTGGATGACTATCTATGTGAAAAAGAAAGAGCTTCAGTAAGATAGCAAAGGAGGAAGAAAAATGGTTGAAGTTCATTGGTTTAAGATACAGGCAGACATATTTGACAATGAAAAAATTAAAAAACTACTTAATAGTAGGGATGGGGATACCTATTGTAGAGTATGGTTTCAACTATTAGCATTAGCTGCAAAGTGTAATGCACATGGAGTAGTTCTACTTGGTGAGAATATTCCAATAACAATAGATGATCTTGCAAGAATTATGAACAAGACAGTAAACAAGCTTACAACGATCATGCAACAACTAGTGAATCTTCACATGATATTCGTAGAAGATGGAACAATCTATATTAAAAATTGGGATGTTTATCAAAATCTTGATAAGCTCGAAAAAATCAAGGAAGACAACAGGAAAAGACAGCAAAGATTTAGAGATAAACAAATGATAAATAACGTTACAATAACGTTAGATAACGCAGAAGATAAGAATAGAGAAGAAAAGATTAGAATAGAAAATGATAGTGGGTTTAAAGACTAAAAAAGCAATTTTTAATTATGAAAGGAGAAATTTATATGATAAGTACAAGAACAATTAAAAGAGAAAAATGTAAATTCTGTGGAAAGGAATTAGAACAAAAGACAATGAGTTTTATAGTAGGAGATAGAGAGTTCGTTCTATCGGGAGAACCTGTAAGATGTGACTGCATGAAAGCAAAGATATATTGGAAAAAGGTTGATGATAGAAGAGCTGCAATAGAATATAAAAGGGAGTATAACAGAAAGATGATGCTAAGAAAGAGATATTACTTAAATAGCGAAATGAACAAAAGATTAATGGAATATAATTTTGAAAATTATATGACTAATAATGACAATAGAATGGCTTATGAAAAGTCAAAAAGGTATGCAGAGAATTTTGTAAAAGGTGATAATAGAGGAAGCTTATTTATAACTGGAGGAGTTGGAACAGGTAAAACACATTTAGCAGCTAGTATTGCAAATTATTTAATAGAAAATGAAATACCAGTTATATTTGGAACACTAATAACTTTACTAAATGATATAAAGGACACTTACAAAATTGATGGCGATTGTGAGAGTCATGTTATTGAAAAATATTCAAAAATTCCAATGCTTATAATTGATGATTTAGGTAAAGAAAGACCTAGTGAATGGACATTAGAAAAATTATTTACAATAGTAAATAATAGATATGAGAACAATTTACCAATAATAATTACAACAAATTATAACAAGGAAAAGTTAAGAAAAAGACTTTTATGTAATAACAATGAAGAAATAGTAGATTCTATAATATCAAGACTTTATGAAATGTGTAGAGGAATAATCATCTTTGGAAAAGACAAAAGAAAAGGGTTAGTATAAGCCGCTAAACTAAATACTAACCCAAATGTTTATAAATACATTTTAATATAAAATTTTAGAAAAGTAAATAAAAAGGAGGAAAGTTATGGATATAACTTATAAAAAAGTAGGAGATTATTATTATCCTGAATTGGAATTACCCAAAAAATATAAGGATTTTAGATTAGATAAATATGGAAGGTTAAGACTTAATTATTTAAAGGAAAATAAGCATATACAATATGAAATTATGAAGTGTGAAGATACTTTAATAGATCATTTAAAAGAAGTACAAGAGTTAGCAAATAAAAGATACAATCAGCTTATGGAAGAGTTCAAAAAGAGAGAAAATATTACTGAAGAATTAAAACAAAAAGACCAAATGAAGTGGGTAGGACTAATGAATAATATAAGCAATTGTGTAGATGAAATTGTACTTAAAGAATGCATTTATAATGATTAAACTTAAGGAATAATGCCTAAATTTTGGAAAAGGATTTGGACATTTCCTTCCATATTTTGGTTATAAGTTATGTATCAGCAAGCAATGAATTTCTGTAGCTCGAAATTCAAAATGGGGAAATTCCCCAAGCCCCTTTTTATTTTTAGAAAGGAGAAAATTATGGCTACAACAAAAATATGGAAAGTAGAAAATAGATTAGATCATGTGATGGATTATACAACTAATGAGGAAAAAACAAAAAATGATTATTTAGAAAATGGAGTAGATGATTATGACAGCATAAGACAAGTAATGATGTATGCAACTAATGCAGATAAAACAGAAAAACAATTTTATACAACAGGTATAAATTGTGATGTGGATTCGGCAGTAGAAGAAATGAGAAATGCAAAAGATTTCTGGCACAAAACAGATGGTATATTAGCATTTCATGCAGAACAATCGTTTAAGGAAAATGAAGTGACACCAGAAATTGCTCATGAAATTGGAGTAAGACTTGCAGAAGAAATGTGGGGAGATAGATTTCAAGTAGTAGTATCTACTCACTTAAATACTAAACATCTTCATAATCATTTTGTTATTAATTCAGTTTCATTTAAGGATGGATATAAGTATTATAGTAATTTTGAAAATACAGCATTATTGCGAAAAACATCTGATAAACTTTGTGAGGAATATGGTTTAAGTGTATTACAAGAAAAGAAATGTAAATCTGGAATTAGTTTTGAAAACTTTTATAAAAAGCATATTCAAGAAAGTGATTATCATAAAGAAGTTAAAGAGGATTTAGATTATGCAATTAAAAATTCTTATACTACAAAAGATTTTCACAGAATATTAGATTCAATGGGATATCATTACTATTATAGAGCTGGAAAACTATCTGTAAGAAGAGAACCTTATAAAAGAAATATAAGAGTTGAAAGAGCATTTGGAGAAGAATATTCTGCTGATAATATTACAAAAAGAATTCTACAAAATGATTATGTTTGAAGACCAGATATAGTTCCTTATAGAGTTACGAAAGCAAAGTTTTATTCATCTAAAAGTAGCATAAAGAAAAAATATAAGCCTAAAGGAATAATTGCATTATATTACTATTATAAGTTTTTACTAGGCTTTCATAAAAAGAATAATATAGAATACAGGCTAACACCAGAAATGCAAAAGGCTATTAAAAAAATGGATTTTTATTCAGAACAGATTAGATTTATGTGTAAATATAAATTAGAAACAACGGATGCAGTAGATGAGTTAAAAAATCAGAAACTTAGAGAAAAACAAGTAATTCTTAATAAAAGGAATAAGTTATATTATCACAGAAACAAGTGCAACAATGAGGAAGATAAAGATGCTATTACTAAAGATATTATTCTTGTTACAGATATGCTTAAGAAGGTAAAGAAAGAAATAAAACTTTGTGATGTAATTTATAATAATGTTCCAAAAATGAAACAGCAGATTAGAGAAGTGGAGGATAAGGAACAGGAAAAAGAACCAAAACAAAAGAAAAAGATAAAAAACTATGAATTATAAAATTTATATTCAAAATATTCAAAAATTTGATAAATATGATAAAAAAGATTGTCAAAATTTTGTAGTTATGATATAAAAATAAATAAGAAAGAATATAAATTTTAAATCTAACAATAAAGGAGGATTAGCATGAAAAAATTAAATATTCTTTCCCTATTCGATGGTATATCATGTGGAAGGGTAGCATTAGAGAGAGCAAATATTAAAATAAACAAATACTATGCAAGTGAAATCAATGAATACTCAATAAAAATAGCAAAAAAGAATTATCCTGACACGATAGAACTTGGAGATGTAAGAGACTTATCTGTAAATCAGATTGAAGATAAAATAGATTTAATAATTGGTGGAAGTCCATGTCAATCATTTTCTTTTGTTGGTCATATGGATGGTATGTCAACTACAGAAAATGGAGAGAGGAAAGAAATACTAACATTAGAAGAATATTTAAATGCAAAAGAAAAAGGCTTTATATTTAATGGATATTCATATTTATTTTGGGAATATGTTCGAATTTTAAAAGAAGTAAAGCCAAAGTATTTTTTACTTGAAAATGTAAATATGACAAAGCATTGGGAAAATGTAATTACAAAAGCTTTAGGAGTAGAACCAATAAGAATAAATTCATCTTTGTTTTCTGCCCAAAATAGAAATAGACTTTATTGGACAAATTTACCAATTAACGATTATCCAAAAGATTTAAATATTTTGCTAAAATCAATATTACTACAAGATGTTGATTTTGAAAATGTAGGAGATGCATTAACAGTTCAAAAATCATTGCCTAAATTGCAGAAAAAATATGGTTATATACCAAAAATGTTTAATGCATACAATATTTCAGAAATTACAGAAAAGTCACCAACTTTATCCTTAGGTAGTATGGTAACATCTTCATGTGCAACAACTATTTTCATACAAAATGAAAAGGGAAATTATACTGTAAAAAATAAAAAAATTAATATTAATAATAATGAATATAATACAAATTTGGATGATGGTAAATATATATTAAGAAAACTTACTCCGAGAGAATGTGAAAGATTACAAACATTACCTGAAAATTATACTGAAGGTGTAAGTGATAGTCAAAGATACAAAATGATAGGAAATGGTTGGACAGTAGATGCAATAAAATGGATTTTAAATCATTATCCTAGTGAGGAGGAAAATTAATGGGGATTATAAGGAGAGATAAAAGTAATACTTCTTCTGAAATTAATACAAAGGAAATAATTGAGATTCATTATAAATTAATAAATGCATATAATACTTATTTAAAACCTTATGGAGTTAAACCTTTATGGAATGAATTGATGGAAGATGTGCTCATAACCGAAAGTGACATTAAAAATATGAATGATAAAGAATTACAAATGATTTTTTTGTATAAATATCAAAAGAGCTTTGTTCATAAAGATTTAGTTTCGGAATTTGTTAGAAAACATAAACCAAGTGCTGGTTTAGATCAACAAGTAAGACATATCGGAACGCAATGCTATTGGTATGTTTTAAATAAGGGAGCAAAAGTTCCAGATACAGATGAAATTGTCCCATCTGGATATAATTATCTGGTTTCTATTGAAATGCCAAATCCTAAAGCTGTAAGAATGGCCTTGAAAAGAGCAAGTAGAAGTTCTGCAAGAACATTTCAAGAATTAAAATATGTATATGATAACAAATGCGCAACATGTGGACTTGAAGAAGGAAAAATTGATTGGAGAACTGGTAAAAAAGTAAAATTACAACAAGGACATATGGACCCAAGGAAAAATTTAACCTTAGATAATACAATTCCTCAATGTGAGTATTGTAATCAAACTTATTTAGATTATTTTCGATTTGATGAAAATGGAAGGGTAATTGCTGTTAATAATCCTGAAATATTATTAAAATCTCCAAGAGATATACAAGATGAAATGATAACAGTTTTATTAAGAGAACGAGAAGAAAAGGCTAAATCAAAAAAATAGTATATTTTTGAAATATATTATAGAATTTAGAAAAAATACTAAATATTATATGAAAAATAATATAATATAAACAAAAGAAAGCAAAATAATAATGTAATTAATTTACAAAGTTATTTTGCTTTTTATATTTTTATAGAAAAGGAGGAAAAATGAAAGTTATTTTAAAACCAATTTTTGAAATGATAACTGGCGAATATGTAATGTTTGATAATATTATATATAACTATGCAGTAATGGCTGTGATAGGATTATTTGCTTTTGGAATAGCTTGGAGATGTGTTGGAAAATTATATGACAATAATATAATCTCAGGTAAAAATTCAGGTTCATTAATTCATTGGACAATCAGATTAGTTGTGTTTATAGCATTGTTTTATATTTTTAATTTGTTAATATGGCTTACTAAGTTTATTTATGTACATAAACAAATAACCTGTATAATTATATGTTTTGTTGTTATGCTTGCAATAATTATTACAATAATATATAAAATAATAAAAAGAAAAAATAATAACACAAGTATAGCGATAATTAAATAATAAGTTCATATTAAGAAAATAAATAATAGAGACACATTATCATTTTTGAAGCTTTAAATTAAAAGTTCTTTCTTTATAAAATACTAGAAACTTTAAATAAAAAATAGTATAATACGAATAAATTCAAAATTTAACAGATTGTTTACAATAAATATTACATTAGACAAAATAAAAAAGAACAAAAGAAATTTCAAAAAAAGGAGTAATATCGCATGAAACTACTAGAAATGAAATGTAAAAATTGCGGTGCACTACTAAAAGTTGAAGAAAATGCCCAATATATAAATTGCCAATATTGCAATACAAAATACAAATTAGATGACGAAGTCCAACATATAAAATACGACGACATGGAAAAATCAGGCTATGAATTTGAAAAAGGAAGAATTAGAGCTCAGCAAGAGCAAAAACGAGTACAGAGCAACTACAATAATTTAAATAATGTTAATAATACCTCAAAAAAGAAAAATAATAAGACATTATGGCTGATATTAGCATGGATATTTTTATTACCATTTACAGCAACATATTTTATAGCAAAAAGTAACAAATTAGATAAAAAGAAAAAGCTTATTATAATTGCAATTATGTGGGTTATATTTTTAGTAATTGCATATGCTAACCCATCAGAAAACATCAAAAATACACAAAGTAATAATCAAAAACAAACTGAAATACATATTGAAGATAATTAAATATACAATAAAAAATTATATAAAACAATTGCACAAAAATAAAATATATGTTACATTAAAATCAAGCAAAAAACAAAATCCGACAAAAAGTCAAAAAAATAAAGGAGGAACAACACATGTTTTGTACAAATTGTGGAAAAGAAATACCAGATTCAAGCCAATTCTGCGAATACTGTGGAAAATCAACACAAAGTAAACTGCAATCAACTAAAAACATACAAGTAACAATACAAAGAAGAAAAAAATTTACAGGCTGTGCAATACTAATGTCAGTATTTATAGACAACCAAAAAGTAGCAAAGCTAAAAAATGGAGAATCAACACAAATAGAAGTACCAGCAGGAAAGCACCAAGTTATAGTAGAATTTTGGAATGGAGTAAGTAAAACAGAAGTAGATTTTTCAGAAAAATATTCAAAAATGTATTTAGAAATAGGAATAAAAATGGGATTAGTTACTTCAAAAGCTGTAATTACACAAATAAAAGGTGAATAATATAATAAATAGCCTAATAAAAATAAAATATAAAAGGAGATAAAAAAATGGGAAAATTTTGTAAATATTGTGGAAGTGAATTAAATGATGAAACTAAATTTTGTCCAAAATGTGGGGCAAAAATAGAAGAAATAATAGAAAATAATGATCCAATAAAAACAGTTGAAAATGGATTAAATAATAATCCAGTAAACAATAATCAAACAAATGAAAATAAAAGAGATGATGTAACTGGAGAAACAAAAACAAATCCAGCAGCAGTAGCATCACTTGTATGTTCATTAGTAGGTTTAATAATAGCAGGTTTGCCATTAGGAATTGTTGCTATATGTTTAAGTGTAGCTGCTAAAAAACATATTAAAGTATTTCCTAATGAAAAAGGAAGTGGAATGGCAACAGCAGGTCTTGTAATTGGAATTATAGATGTTGTATTTACTTCTATATGGACAATAATAAAAACAGCAAATCTTTTTTAGTAAAAATAAAAAAGCACAAAACAAAAAGCATTGGAAGAACCAATGCTTTTTTCAGTTATAAAATTCATTATTCTTTTGATTGGGCTATGAATTACTTTCTAGAATCATCAATATGATTAAAAAGATTATCAATCTCCGAATCAGAAAGGATGCCCTGTTTCATTAATGCATCAGCCAATGCGGCAAGATATACTTTACGTTCATTCAAAACTGATCTCGCATAATTTCTAGACTCAATGAGCAATGCATCAATGCTTTCAGTAATAATAGCCTTGGTTTCTTCTGTTGTCAAATTTGTGTCAGTGATAGCTCGCACTTGACTGAACTTTTCCGAAAGTGCATATTTGGTTACAACACTGTATGCAATATTGTTCGCAGATTCAAGATCGCTTGACGCACCAGCAGAAAGTTCATTAGAATACATTTCTTCAGCAATTCTACCAGCTAACTTACTTGCAATAAGCTGAATGTAATATCTTCGATTTAGAGATGGTGTTATTGAACTATCAATTTCGAAGACATTAATTCCAAGGTAATCATCAGCAGGCATAATTGAAACTGCCAATACCTTTTGATTTGTGAGTTCATCTGCAAACTTGTGAAGAATGTAATGACCAGCCTCATGGTAAGCAGTAGACATTTTAAACTCATCAGACATCGATTCAAATTGCTTAGTGTTTATAGCAAAATTTGAAAGCACATGCTTTTTTTGAACTTTCTTCTTACCATCAATCTTGGCAGAAACCATTGCTTTGTCAACCAAATCCAGAGTCCTATCGGGATTGCACGTTTCAAAGTTGAAACATGCAGCATTAAGCATAATGTAGTTTAACATATGTGTAGAAATAGACACACTATGATAATCTTGCAAATACTTAACCTGGTTGCGTATCATCGGCAATACTTCATTTGAGGATGGTTCCTTGACATATAGCTTTTCAAATCTACGCTTCAATGCTCCATCAGTAGAAAAATACTTTTCGTATTCTGCTGAGGTTGTTGCACCAATTACACGAGTTGTGCCTCGTGCAAGAAGTGGCTTCAAAGCATTGGCTAAATCCAAACTGCTATCTGCACATGATCCAGCACCTAAAAGCAAATGTACTTCATCAATAAAAAGTATGCACTTAGGATTGCTTTCCAAAAAGTTAATAAGAATCGCGAAACGTTCTTCGGCCATACCTCTGTATTTTGTTCCTGCAATAAGTGCGTTTACATCAAGAGATACAATAATACAATCTTTTAAGTCATCAACGCAATTTCCTGTAACAATCTGCCATGCAAGTTTTTCAACTAATGCAGTTTTTCCAACACCTGGCTCTCCAACCAGAATTACATTGCGTTTGTTTGCCTTAAGGAGAATCTGAACCATTTTTTTTGTTTCATCATCTCTTCCGCAAATTTTGCAGACTTTATCAGACTTTGAAAACTTGGAGTTCATATCGGTTAAAAATGAATTCAAGCTTTGTGTAATAACAGATTGACTATCTGTATCAGAAAAGCCATTAAAATCTGGAATAAAGTAAGACATAGTATTAATGAAATCTTCACCAAACAGTTTTGCCCAAGCAACTACAACACAATCATTAAAAATAGTATCACATTCATATGAGTCATGAGCGATTTCTTTTGCAGTCGCAAGCAAATCCAATATAGTTTGCTCAAGAGCCAAATACTCATTTGAAATAGATAAGTAGTTGACCTTACCATATGTGATTGGGTTTTCATTAAGATCGCTTATGATATAATCATATATGTCGTCCTGAGTAATGTCGGCATTGTCATGAATGTATACATTGGGCGAAGATCCTGGAGTTGCAATTAATGAAAGCAAAAAAATTTTCCGTGGAATAAAATCCAATTTTAAACGACAAGAGATTTCTTTTGCTAACATAAAAGTTTGCAAAACACAGGAATCAATTTTTAAAAAGTTCATATAAAACCTCCTAAAATTAAGTCAAAGTTTGCATCTTGGCGTATGATATACATAATATATATGCATTTATGCGATTTGTCAATAAAATACGATAAATATATACTTTTTTGTTGTTATAAATATAGTAAAATGATATAATTCAGGCAAAGGAGTGAGTAAAAATGAAACATGAAAAATCTTGTGGATGTATTATAATCGAAGATAAAAAAGTATTATTAATAAAACAAACAAATGGAATCTGGGGATTTCCAAAAGGACATGTAGAAGAAAATGAAACAGAGCTACAAACAGCAGAAAGAGAAGTAAAAGAAGAAACAAATATCGATGTAAAAATAGATGAAACAAAAAGATATACAATGAATTATATAACAGATAGAGGAGCAAGCAAGGAAGTAGTGTTATTTTTAGCCAAAAAAATTGGAGGAAATTTATCAAGACAAGAAAGTGAAATTTCACAAATAGAATGGTTATGTTTTGATGATGCTATAAGTAGATTGAGCTATAAAAACACAAAAGATTTATTTAAAAAAGTTGTAAGCCAATTATAAAGAATGAAAACTCAAGTGAATATGTCCTTGAGTTTTATTTTTTGTCTTATTGATGGAAAAAGCGAAAAATGTTGAGAAACTTTTTGTGTCAATTAGAACCGTCCCCATTGACACAAAAAAGCATTAACACTGACATAATTCAAAACCACTAGCATATATATTAATAAATAATATACAAAGGAGGATAAGCTATGTGGCATACTTTAGATTTGACGGAGGTTGTTAGAAAGCTGAGGTCAAATATTAATTATGGAATTACGAATGAAGAGGCAAAGATAAGGCTGGAAAAATATGGAAAAAATAAAATTGAAGGAAAGAAAAAGGAAAGTTTTTTTATAAAATTTATTAAACAATTTAATGACATAATGATAATAATACTAATAATTTCAGCACTAGTTTCAGCTATTGTTACTAAAATTGAAGGAGCTGGTGATTATTTAGATTCAATAATTATAATTAGTATAGTTGGATTAAATGCGTTAATGGGGGCTCTTCAAGAGTCTAAAGCTGAAAAATCTATTGAAGCACTAAAACAAATGTCTACACCAGTTGTAAAAGTAAAAAGAGAAGGCAGTATTTTAAGTATACCAAGTGAAGAAGTGGTTATAGGTGATGTAGTTTTATTAGAAGCGGGAAATTATGTACCAGCAGATTGTAGAATTATAAAGTCATATAATTTAAAAATAGAAGAGTCAAGTTTAACAGGCGAAAATGTTCCTATTTTAAAAGATGAAAATGTAAAATTAAAACAAGATTGCAATATAGGTGATATGCTAAATATGGCATTTGGAACTACAATAATAACAAATGGAAATGCTGAAGCAATAGTAACAGAAACTGGAATGGAAACCAAAGTTGGAAAAATTGCAAAAATGATTATTAGTGATGAATCTCCAGAAACTCCAATACAAAAAAAGTTGGGTCAAGTTGGAAAAACATTAGGAATTGGTTGTTTAATAATATGTGCAATTATATTTATTATAGGAATATTAAAAAAGATTCCTGCATTAGAAATGTTTATGACATCCGTAGGTCTTGCAGTAGCTGCTATACCAGAAGGACTACCTGCAATTGTAACTATAGTTTTGTCAATTGGTGTAACAAAACTTGCAAAACACAATAGTATTATACGAAAACTTCCAGCTGTAGAAACACTTGGAAGTAGTAGTGTAATATGTACCGATAAAACAGGAACTTTAACAAAAAATGAAATGAATGTTGTTACATATGAAGATTCAAATGGAAGGGCAATTGATTATATATTAGAGCTTGGAACAATGTGTACAGATGTGCAAGTACAAAATAATGGAAAAGTACTTGGAGATCCAACAGAAGTTGCTATTGTTGAAAAAGCGATTAATATAAATAAAAATCGAAATGAATTATATGCAAAATACCCAAAGGTAAATGAAATTCCATTTGATTCCAATCGAAAATTGATGACTACAATTCATAATATAAATGGAAAATATAGAGCAATAACAAAAGGTGCTCCAGATGTATTGTTAGATAGATGTACAAGATTTTATAATAATGGAAATATATCTGACTTAAGTTTTTCAAAAAGAAATAGTTTGAAAAAAAGAAATGAAGATTTAGCTAATAGAGCGTTAAGAATAATTGCTGTAGCATATATTGATTTAGATATATTACCTAAAAATTTAGATGATAATTTTATTGAAAATAATTTAATATTTGTTGGATTTATAGGAATGATAGATCCACCAAGAGAAGGTGTTAAAGAATCTATAAAAAGGTGTAAAGAAGCGGGAATAAAAATTGCAATGATTACAGGTGATCATGTAGCAACTGCAAAAGCAATAGCAGAAGATTTGGGAATACTGAAAAAAAATGAAATTTGTATAACAGGAAAAGAGCTAGATAAAATTTCACAAAAAGATTTAGAAAAAAATATTATGAAATATTCAGTTTTTGCAAGAGTAACACCAGAGCATAAAGTACGAATAGTAAAAGCATTTAGATCAACAGGAGCAGTTGTTGCAATGACTGGAGATGGAGTAAATGATGCACCTGCACTAAAAAATGCAGATATAGGAATTTCAATGGGACTAAATGGTACAGATGTTGCTAAGAATGCATCTGATATGATATTAGCAGATGACAATTTTTCAACAATAGTTGAAGCAATAAAATATGGAAGAAATATTTTTGATAACATAAAAAAAGCAGTTCATTTTCTAATAGCAACTAATATAGGTGAAATTGCAACAATTTTATTTGGTCTATTATTAGGTTTAAAAAGTCCATTACTTGCAATTCAATTATTATGGATAAATTTGGTAACAGATTCATTCCCAGCAATTGCGTTAGGACTAGATCCTGCAGAAAAAAATATAATGAAAAAGAGACCGCGAAATGCTAAAAAATCATTATTTGCAGATGGTTTATGGACTCAAATAATTACAGAAGGTTTAATGCTTGGAATATTAACATTACTTGCTTTTTATATAGGATATAGTAAATTTAGTTTAGAAGTGGGAAGAACAATGGCATTTGTATCACTTGGAACGCTAGAGCTAGTACATGTATTTAACATAAGAAGTGAAGGCTCTATATTTAAAATAGATTTATTTTCAAATAAATATTTAATAGGGGCGTTTATATTAGGAGCAATATTACAAATATCAGTAGTAATTATTCCAAGTTGCAGTGCAATATTTGAGGTACAGAACTTAACCAAAGAGCAATGGATGTATACTGCAATTATTTCAATAATGCCAATATTTATAATGGAATTTCAAAAATGGTTTAATTCAATTATAAGTCCTAAAAAATATTGTATAACAGATGTAAAAACAAATTTCGAAAAAACAGGAAGAGAGTATAATTAAAAAAAAGCGCACAACAATTAATAATTCGTTGTGCGCTTTTGAATACTGTAGTAGTACGATTTTATACCAAAGTGAGTTTTAAGCCTTTTTCTGTTATAGCTTTCACCTTAGCTTGTACTTTCATTCCTTCTTTGTAAGAGGAAATCGTATTGAATGGAATATCGAGAATTCCATTGAGAGATGGACAAATTTCACAGAATACTCCGTCGAAATTCTTTGTGGATTCACTTACTGTAACGAAAACCTTATCACCAACATGATAATCGATTGGTGAATATGCGTCTTTTCGTGAGGCATCCACTAGGATATTTTCTCCTTCTCTTCGTATTGAAAGGATTTTCACTAATGTTTTCATGCCTGGTTTTACTACTTGTGATAAGTTGTAAAATCTACAGCTTGACCAGTTGGTTACATGGACAAGGACAGATGCCGAATCGCCTATTTTACAGAAGGCGCCCCAGAAACAAGTCGTTTCTACAGTAGCTTCATAAATATTGCCGACAATTAAATTTTCAGCAGCTTTGTTATTATTTATGAATCTTTCTGATTTTGGTACGAATGGCATTTTTGCTTGTTGTGTTTGAAAGTTTTGACCGCCCAATGATAAGAGAAAAACATTGTCAGATGTTTTTCCTAACACATAGGCATAAAAAAACTGATTTTTTAATTCTTGTCCACAAAGTGGAAGAATCGCCCGGCAGTCTTCAGCATCAATTTCGATTGTTGAATTATGATTGTTCAAACAATCGAAAGTTGAAAGCTTTACAGGAACATGTAATTCCATTGCGTTGGTTAAAATCCGTTTTAATAACATATTTTTTCTTACTCCTTTTATTTTGTATACAGTATTCAATTTTTTGAAATTCCCATATAAAAAATACAGGAATGCAAAATAATTGTATATAAATTATAACACAATTTACATAAATATGCAATGAAATGTTGTAATAAATAGAATAATCAGTGCATAAATATTTATGGGGTGTAAATATGATAATTTTGAGTAAAAAAAGAATAATTAAATTAATGTCATTAATAACTATATGTTTGATGGTGTGTGTTATACAAACTGCGAAAACAGATAAGAAAACTGTTCAAACAGTAACTTTACCTGTAACAAATAAGGTAATTGTAATAGATGCTGGACACGGTGTTCCAGATGAACGGTGCAGAAAGTAGTAATGGAATAAGTGAAGCAAAAACAAATTTAAATATAGCATTAAAATTACAAACATTATTGGAACAAAGTGGAGCAACAGTAATATTAACAAGATCAGATGAAAATGCTATATATGATATTGATAGTAAAACATTAAAAGAAAAAAAGATATCAGACTTGAAAAATAGAGTAAAAATAGGAAATGAAAGTTCAGCTGATTTATTTGTTTCTATTCATTTAAATAAAATCCCACAACAACAGTATTCTGGCTGGCAAACTTTTTATAAATCTGGTGATGAAAACAGTACAAAACTTGCAAAATGTATTCAATCAAGTTTAAATGAATCAATTCAAAAAGAAAATAATAGAGTGGCAATGAAGTTAGATACTGTATATATAATGAAAAAAGTAGAAATTCCTATATCAATAGTAGAATGTGGATTTTTATCAAATCCAGAAGAAGAAAAGAACTTATTAAATGATGAGTATCAAAATAAACTAGCATGGGGAATATATACTGGAATAATTGATTACTTTAATAACTAGTAAGAGAAATGGAGAAAAAACGAGAAAAATGAAGAAAAAAAGAGCAAAAAATGTAAAAAAATGTAAATTTATCTGGTTTTTTCTTAATAATTTGATGTTTTTTTACTAAAAAGGTATAGTTTGATTTGAAATTGTTAAAAATATATGGTATAATATTAAACAGTCGCATTGAAAAAAAGGGAGTGTGAAAACTTATTTTAAGCAATAGATTAAAAAACTATACAAACGATAAAAGAAAATTAACTGCAATAATATCTATCGCTATAATGATAATATTAGCAATAATTTTAATAAAATGTAATTTTAAAATTGCCTACAAAGTTACAGTTGATGGAACAAAAGTAGGATATGTAACAGACAAAAATGATTTCACTTGTATGATAAGTAACAAAGTACTAAATCAAGACAATAAAAATATAGAGCTAGTAGTATTGAATGAAATTCCGAAATATTCAATAGCTATAGTAAACAAAAACAAAAAAACAGATGAAGAATCAATAATTAGTATTTTAAAACTAAAAGCTGAAACAACATATAGAATGTATGCAATTACATTAAATGGTGAAGATAAAGCCTATGTTGATACTTTGGATGATGCAAAAGAAAAAATGAAAGAGCTAGCAGAAAAGTATAAAGAAAACTCTGAATTTGCAGTAAGAGAAGTATATACTGATAATGTGTTAGAATATAAAAATATGAAATATGCGACAACTACCAAATTAGTAAAAAATTTAGATGCTGAAATTGAGGCAAAAAAAGAAGCTGAAAAAGCAGAAAAAGAAGCTAAAACATCAACATCAAGCAATGTGCAAGTTGCTTCTACAGGAAGTAATGTAAATGGTGTAAACTTTACAGTAGCTCCTGTATCAGGTAGAATTTCTTCAAGATATGGTGCAAATGAAAGCATAAGAAATCATACACATAAGGGGCTAGATATTGCAGCAAGTAATGGTACTCCAATAGTAGCAGCTGCTGATGGTGTGGTAACATATGCTCAATATAATAGTGGAGGCTATGGAAACTTAGTTAAAATTTCACATGGTAATGGCGTTGAAACATATTATGGACATTGTAGTAAATTATATGTAAAAGTAGGACAGACAGTTAAGGCAGGAGATACAATTGCCGCTGTAGGGTCAACAGGAAATTCAACAGGAAACCACTTACATTTTGAAATTAGATTAAATGATAAACAAGTAAATCCACAAAAATATTTGTATAAATAATTTAATTTGATTTTACAAAATACAAAAATAAAAAAGAGATTTGAATTGTATTAAAATTCGAATCTCTTTTCTATTGTATTAAGCTTAATAGTATTTAAATAACTTCTTGTATATTTGGCAATAAAATACTATATTATTCTGTTAATTTTCTAATGGCTTTTATAAAAATTTCTATGCTTTTTAATAAATCATTTATATCTAAAAATTCATCAGCTTGATGGCACATATCTAATTTACCTGGCATATTGCAACCAAAAGAAACAACATTTTTAAATGCTCTAGCATATGTTGCACCAGGACATGTAATTGGCTCTTCTTTAGATCCAGTTACTTCATTAAATACATCACATAAAGTTGTAACTAAATGATCTGTTTTTGGAACAAATAGTGCAGATTTTTCATCATCAAATTTTATTGAAATATCTGGAAAATCTAAGATTGAGTCAGAAATTTTTTGTTTTATTAATGCAATATAAATTGTAACTGGAATTCTAATATTTAATCCTATTGTAATTGAATTATTTTTAAAACTTACATTCCCAACATTTAATGTCAAATCACCAGATTCATCAGTACATCCTATATTTAATAAATTACCATTTAAATCAGTATTAATTCTTGTTTTAAATAATTGAAAAATTTGTAAAGGTTCATTATGATTTTCAAATAAATCATTTAAAATTACTAAAAGGCGAGATAATGCATTAACTCCCAAATCTGGATAAGCAGCATGTGCAGCAACACCGTGTGCAGATAGTTTAATTTGATTATCTGCTATTTGAGATACATCGATATGAAAATTATATTCTGTAATTGAATTTTGTAATTCAGTTTGAATGTCATTTAAACTTAAATTATTAAATTCAAGTATTGCTTCAGCATATTTTGGAACTATATTTATAGCATTATCACATTTTAAATCTATAATTTTTATATTGCCATTCGGAATATAACTTGATTCAATAAAAGCATTTAAAAATCCTTTTTCTGCATATATACAAGGAAAATCAGCATCAGGACTAAATCCAAGAGTTGGAAGCTCTTCATGTTGTTTGTAATATTCAATACATTTCCAAGAAACTTCTTCATTTAATCCTAAAATTAAACGAACTCTTTTATTTACATTCATTGTATCCATTACATATTTCATGGCATACAATGAAGCAATAACAGGTCCTTTATCATCAATAGCACCTCTACCATATAATTTGTTATCCTCAATAACTGGTTCAAAAGGATCACATTTTGTCCAGCCATCTCCAGCAGGAACAACATCCAAATGGCCAATTATACCAAGCAATTCTTTACCTTCACCAAACTCAATATATCCACAATAACCATCAACATTTTTTGTTTTAAAACCAAGGCTATCAGCTAAATTTAATATATAATTCAAAGCATCAGAACAATTTCTACCAAAAGGCATACCATTTTCAGCAGAACTTTCATCTGAAATACTAGGAATTTTTATCAATTCACAAATATTATTCAAAATATTATCTTTATTATCATCAATAAATTTCTTTATCATAAGTACAAACCTCCTTCAAAAAAATTATATTCAAAAACATAGCTTAAATCAAGACCATATGCTATAATTTTTTCAAGAGCATTCAAAAACGGGGACGGTCCTGCCAAATCAAGCATGGGAGTAAGAAAAAAAAAGGGACGGTCCTGAAAAAATAAAGGTCGTTCTTGAAATGAAGAAAGAAAAATTGAGTTAATTATTGAAAGGAAAATAGGGAAGATTCAAAATACAAAAAATGAAAGGAGAATTTACATGCTTAACATCGAAAAAGTAAATTGTACTGAAGATGCAAAAATTTGTGATGAACTACTTACAAATTTAATTCAAAGTGAGCGTAAATATAATAATAATATTAAATCAGATTATGTTGTTAAAGATTTCTTTAAGAAAATATATAATAATGATAACAATGTAATTTTCTGTGCAAAGATTGATAAAGAAATAGTAGGATATATTTATTGCAGACTTGACTATGATTGTAATGGCCCAATGTTGCATCAGGAGGCATTAATTGATGGATTATATGTAAAAGGTGAATACAGAAGAAGAGGTATAGCAAGTAATTTAATAGCACATGCTAAAAAATGGGTAGAAGATAAAAAAATTAAAAATTTATATATAAATGTATTAGAACAGAATAGAGATGCGATGAATTTATATTATAAAAATGGATTTGAAAATTTTGAGAGAAAACTAAAATTGGGAGAAGAGTCTGCAAACACATAGATAATGCAAAAAGCACACTTGAAGTTCAAGTGTGCTTTAGGTAATTTTGAAGATTATAGTTCAGCAAAATGTTCAGCTATATCGAACCAACCATCATCTTCCTCATCAGCATCATCAGAATATTGCTCAACAATGCTTCCATAATCTGAAACATAGTCAAGGTTGATTTCATCTGCAACATCAACAAAAATTTGGGCGTTGCGAGGTATATCTGATTCACTTCTTGCAGAGCGTATTAAAGCATTAATGCTTCCATCAATAGGGTCAAGATCCCATTGCTCTTCAACCCGATTTTCTTTCACACGAAGAAGTTGATCTTGTGTGATTACATAGCCCGAGAAGTTTGGATACTCGTATGGGTCATATAACTCATACTTATAATTGTAATTTTTCATATAAACCCTCCTTGAGGTCAAATAAATTGTAACGAATGAATTATAATTATAACATTATGTAAAATAAAAATCAAGAGATTAATCGAAAAAATTATAATATTATAAAAAAATTTCATAAAAAGTAAAAAAAATTCCATCCTATATTAAAATTTAAGTTTAATATAGAATGGATTTTTTTATTATTCTCTAGGTAAATCTAATTTTATATGAACATCTTCTAATTGAGCTCTAGTTACATTTCCAGGAGCACCCATTAATAAATCTTGAGCTTTGCTATTCATAGGGAATGCAATAACATCACGAATTGTTTCTGATTCTGTTAAAAGCATTATCATTCTGTCAACACCAGGTGCTATTCCAGCATGAGGTGGAGCACCAAATTGGAATGCATTGTATAATGCTGAGAATTTTTCTTCAATAACATCTTTTCCATATCCAACAATTTCAAAAGCTTTTTCCATTATTTCTGGATCGTGGTTACGAACTGCACCTGAAGATAATTCTATACCATTACATACTATATCATATTGGTCAGCAGTTATATCTAATGGATTCATTGTATTTAAAGCTTCTAATCCACCTTTTGGCATTGAGAATGGGTTATGACAAAATGCTAAATCTCCATTATCATCTAATTCATACATAGGGAAGTCTACTATCCAACAGAATTGGAATAAACTATCATCTATTAAATCTAATCTTTTTCCTAATTCATTTCTAATTTGACAAGCAAAGTTATTTGCATTTGTTTCATTATCAGCTATAAAGAATATTGTATCTTCAACTTCTAATCCAGCTAAATCTTTTAATTCAGATTTCATATCGTCTGGAATAAATTTATCAATAGGTCCTTTGTATGACATATCTTCTTGAACTTCTAAGTATCCAAGTCCACCCATACCAATACTTTGAGCATAGCTAAGCATTTTTTCATGGAATCCTTTTGATTGATGTCCTTTTATTTTTATAGCACGAACTGTTCTGTCATGGAATGGTTTAAATGTACATCTTTGGAAGAAATCTGTAACATCAATTATAATTAATGGATTTCTTAAATCTGGTTTATCACATCCATATTTAACCATTGCTTCTTTGTAAGGAATTCTAGGAAATGGGTATTCTGCTACTTTTTTATCTGAAAATTTTGTAAATGTGTTGTAAACAACAGGTTCCATTACACTAAATACATCTTCTTGTGTAGCATAGGCCATTTCCATATCTAATTGATAAAATTCACCAGGAGCACGATCAGCTCTTGCATCTTCATCTCTAAAACATGGAGCTATTTGGAAATATTTATCAATACCAGATACCATTAATAATTGTTTAAATTGTTGAGGTGCTTGTGGTAATGCATAAAATTTTCCTGGATGAACTCTACTTGGTACTAAATAATCTCTTGCACCTTCTGGAGATGAGCTTGTTAATATTGGTGTTTGAACCTCCAAAAATCCTTGTTCAATCATTTGAGAGCGTAGGTATTGTAAAACTTGAGCTCTTAATTTTAAGTTATCTTGTAATTTTTTTCCTCTTAAATCTAAAAATCTATATTGAAGACGTAAATCTTCTCTAACATCTTGATTTACATTTACTTCAAAAGGTAAATTTTTTGTTCTTTTTCCTAAAATTTTTATATCTTTTATAACAACTTCAACTTCACCTGTTGGAATTTTTGGGTTGTAAGTTTCTTCATCTCTTTTTCTTACTGTTCCTGAAATTGTTACTGTTGATTCAATTGGAATATGTGATGCGAAATCTACCATTTCAGTTTCTCCAGATGTTACAACTTGTGTAATACCATACATATCACGAATGTCTAAAAAAACTAATCCTCCTAAATCACGTATTGTTTCAACAAATCCTGCAACTTTAACTTCTTTTCCAACATCAGATATACGAAGTTCGCCACAGTTATGAGTTCTGTACTCGTTCATAGTATAATCTCCTTTCATTTTGGAATATAATGTATTCCATAAATTTATATTATATTTAATATTGATTAAAGGCACAATATCAAATAGTTTGCAGTGTTAATAAAAACAAAAAACGCCCACTGCATAATGCAGGGACGAATAATTTCTTCGTGGTGCCACCCGGCTTTAAAAAACTATTTTGTAGTTTTTCCTTAATTAAAATATTGCTCCAATGTGTTTTTCAATCAGGTTTTCTAATAAAGGCTTTCAGCGTAACACCTTTAATCTCTTTTAGTTCTTTTGATTGCTCGTCATTTTCATTGCAATTATATACATAATATAGTTATTTTACATAGTATGGCAACTTTTGTCAATACTTATGCGTAAGTTTTTTTGAATTACTTTAAAATATTGGTTACAATTTATATGGGTTTCAATGCAATGAAAAAGATATTATATTATAAAAATTTAATCACGCAAGCTTTCAAAATTTTTTATAGTATAATCTATTTAGAACGGTTTATTTTTAAGCGTAAATTGGTTTCCATTTGCTACAAAATAATTGACAATGTACATATAAATTTATTATAATTATTACTATAATTATAATAAACTAAAGGAGTGATAGGCTGTTGGATAAAATTGACCTAGCATTAGAAATAATTAATTTAAAAATCGCTAAAGAGGTAAAAAAAAATACAGAGAAGAAATATTCTGAATTTGCAAAAAAAATAAAAGTACTTGAAGATGAAAAAAGAGCAATATATCAAAATAATGAAGCTATAATTAACAGAGTTATTGATGTATATGGTAAAGAAGTGAAAAATAATAAGAATAAATAGGAGGAATTTTTTTGGAAAATCAATTAAAAAATAATGGGAAAGTTTTATCAGAAGATGATGTGAGATTAACAAAAGATGAGTTTGAAGAATGTTTAGATAAATTAGAGCTTGTAACTTTTTTAGAAGCAGTACATACACCTAATCCAAAATCAATATATATTTTTGCACAACCAGGAGCTGGAAAAACAGGATTAAGAATGTTTGCTGAAACAGAATTTTATAATCAAAATGAATGTTCAAATCATGTGGCTATTGACCCAGATCAAGTTGCAATGTTTCATAAATATTATGATACAATTATAGAAAAATTTCCAAATGATTCATATAGATTATTGCAAGAATTTGTAAGACCTGCGTTAGATGGATATTTAAGACAAAAAGCAGTCTTTCATAAAGTACATTTATTTCAAGAGGGAACTTTTGCATCTCCTGGATATATTGAAATTATGGATTTTCAAAAGAATGGTGGAAGAGCTAAAATTGGAAAACGCGATTTAAATGGTAATAGAGCAGAAGTTAATGTTGAGGGAAATTATGATATTGAAATAAATATCTTAGCAGTACATAGATATGAAAGTTTATTATCTGCGTATGAGAGAGAATTTGAATTAGTTGAGCAAGATTTACCAGCCAGAGCTGTAACTGCAAAAAATCATGATTATTCATATGAAAAAATGCTTGAAAATATTGAAGAAGTTGAAAAAAGAAAAATTGCTAATAAAATGAGAGTATTTAAAAGAGGATATGTAAAAAGTAAACCAGAGCTTGTTTATAAAAGTGGGGATACAAAATATAGAAGTACCGCAGAGGCTGTTAGATGTGAACGTGAAAAAAATAAAATGGAATTAATGTCTAATTCAGAAGCATATTTGGATAGAATTGCAATATTGAGAAAGAAAATAAAAAGTAAGATATCTCGTGATGGTGACTTCCCTAATAGTGATGTTTTATTAGATAAAATAGATGCAATTGAAAAAGAGTTTATTAAAGATATTGAAAAGAGTAAAATTGAAGGAAGAGGTGAATAATATGATAGATATGCATATGCATACAACTTATTCAGATGGTGCTGATAGTTTAATTGAAGTTTTAAAAAAGGCAGAAAGTTTGAAATTGGAATATATATCAATTACAGATCATGATACATGTGAGGGATATAAAGAACTTGCAAAATTGGATGTAAAAAAATATTTTTCAGGACAAATTATAAATGGTGTTGAAATTAAATGTGCTTATAAAAAAAGATTAATTGAAATTTTAGGTTATAAAGTTGATCCAAAAGTAATTAATAATTTTATGGAGGATTTTCACAAAACAAAATCAAAGGAAATATTGCAACAAAAATATTTTGGCATATTACAGGAACGATGCAAAAATATGGGATTAGTTATGTCTAAAAAAGAAGACATAGAATTTAATCCAAAAACAGATTGGGCTAGTATTAAAATTTATAATGATATAAAGTCTCATGAAGAAAACAAATTAAAAGTACCAGATGATTTTTGGAGTGAATTTAATATATTTTCTAAAAAATATTGCGGAGATGTAAATTATCCATTATACATAGACAAAAGTGAGGATTATTTACAATTAGATGAAGCTATTAAATTGGTAAAAGATGCAGGAGGATTAGTATTTCTTCCACATATTTTTATATACAAATGGGCAGAAAACAAGAAAAAATTGTTAGATGATATAGTTGCAGAATATGATGTTGATGGAATTGAGTGTATGCATAGCGAATTTTCACAAGATGATATTGATTACTTATTAAAGTATACTCAAAAAAATCACTTCTACAGAAGTGGTGGAAGTGATTATCATGGAAAAAATAAAGTGGGAATAGAAATGGCAGTTGGAAAAGGCAATTTAAAAATAGAATCTTATTTAATACAAGATTGGGTTAATAAGTAGTTAGTGTGACATATGCTAGACAAAAGTATAAATTGTACTTGTATTAAAAAAGAAAAAATCATTAATATATAATATTATTATCTTAAATATGGAGGATAGTTATGGTCACAAAAGATATAAAAATTGCATATTCAGAGGTACTTGCTATAATTAATTTAATGGAAGAAAAATATAAAAATAAAATACCAAATTCAGTACTACAAATATTTAAAGATGAAAAAAAAGAAAACTATAATCCAGTAATAAATATAGAAGAATCATTTTTAAATCAAAATTTGCAAAGAGAAACTCTTGTAATTTTGGCAATATTAAATTTAAATTATTGGTGTGAAAATGAACAAGAAAAAATAGATTTGTTAAAAGAATATGCTGAAAATGATAAAATTAAAGAAGAAAAATTACGTAAAATGTATAATCCAGACAATATGTTTAAAAACAAAAACACGGAAAGAATTTCAGAAAATGAGAATAAACAATTAATTGAATATAAAGAAAATATGTTCAAAAAAATATGGAATAAAATAAAAATTTTTTTCAAAAGAAAGTAGAATTACAAAAGAGGGAGAAAAAAATATGATTACAGTACAAAGTAAAAATTTGGCAGAAACACTGATGTTTATGCTAAATAAAGATACCAATGAATTTTCAAAAGAAGAATTATCAAAAATAAAAACACTTGTTATAAATACAGAAGATATTTGGGGAGAAATAGAAAATGATACGGATTTTGAAGTATTAAAATATCTTAATAATTTAGAAGAGCTGGTATTAGATAGTGTTGAGGTTGATGAAGAAGTTTTTGAATATGTATTAATGCTCAAAAAATTAAAAAGAATTATTTTTAATGCATGCAATATAATTTCAGAATATAAAATTGAGGAACTACCGGTTAAAAAAATTGAATTTATTTCAACAAGTTTAATGGATTGGGGAATATTAATAGCTATGCCTAATTTAAAAGAAGTTGTTTTTACAGTGCCTATATATGAGCATAATTTGGATGTTGTAAAAAAACTAGAAAATCATAATGTAAAAGTAAAAAAATATGATTTGCTTAATCAATAATACAAGGAGGCATAATGATGATAAGACGCCAATATAGATGTATAGATTCCAAAGTTTTAAAAGAAGTGGAAAATTTAAATAAACTATATCCTGATCAAGAAATCATAATCGAGTTAAAAAATACAAAAGGAACAATAAGCAATATGGTAAATCTATTGCCAAAGGACACGAAAATTAGAGTGGCTTCTGGTTATGATGAAAGCAAAGTAATTTATAATGGAGGAAATACAAACTATCGATATGATTCTGTTATATACACTAAACAGGAGCTATCACAAATTATTAGTAAAATGACAGAAATTGAAGAAAACATAAAACCTGGATGGTCTGATATTCAAAAAGCTGTATATATATATAACACACTAAAAGATAGAATGATTTATACTTTAGGCGAAGAGTATACTGATAATAATGATAGAACTTTAAGAGGTTTAATATCAGGGCAAAATGTTTGTGCTGGATATGCAATGATTTATAAAGAAATGATGGATAGGCAAGATATTTCTTGTGATTATGTAGAGGGATATGCATTAAATTATAATACGGGTGAGCCAATTGGCGGACATGCATGGAATATTTTAAAGTTAAATGGTCATAATATTCCATTGGATTTAACTTGGGATTCTTCTCGATATCACAAAGCAAGTTGTGGAAACAATTTTTTTTGAGATGTAGATTCGTTTATAAAAACACATAGTCCATGGAGTGGTGAACCAATTCAAAATTATAGTGAAACTTTAGTAGGATTGAATGAAGAATTTTTAAAAAAAGTTCATATGTCAACAGAAAAAAATAAACAAATACAAAAAAGATTAGCTGTGGGAAAAAGAAAAGATGGAAGTAAATTTTTAATTGCTTTATTAAAAAGAACTAAGAATGAAAATAATCCGTTGTTTCAATATATATATGCTGATTTGGATGAATTTGGTCAAGCAATTAATCCTAAGCTATTATATTCCCATAATAATATTATGAAAACTATTGATAGTTGTAAAAGAGACGATAAAAAAGATAGTAATAAATCAAAAAGAATCAGCGATTTATCAAAGGCAATTATAAATCAGTTATTATCAAAGAAAAATATAAAAGAAGCACAAGCTAATTATGGGTATTTAGGTGGAGTAAAACAAAACCAAAATGGAAATTTTGAAATATGTAGAGCAAATAATATACCTGTTCAAAAATTACCTGCTAAAATTGCAACTGCTAAAAACAGTGATGGAACTCAAATGTTATTTATTCAGGGAACGAATGAGTATACCGATATAAATACTAAACAAAAAGTTAACGAATATGAAGTATTCACAATTGATAGTCACATACATATGTCTAAAACTGAAAAAGATTATTATTATATAAATAAACATACTATATACTCAGAAATGGATCGTAATGAAATGAAAAAAGTGCCATACGTACCATCTCTAGAGGCAATAAAAGAAAGTGAAGAAATTTGTAATGGATATATAGGTAAATATAATGGAAAAGGATTATATGAAAAAAATAAAGAAATTGAAAAATCCTTTTTATATACAGATATAGATGTTACAGATGATGTTTATATAAAACCAACTGTTAAAAGTATAGTTAATGGAAAACATCTAAATGCTATGAAAAATGTTGGAAACAATAGTGATGAAAAAGTTAGTCGTAAAAAAATATTACAAGATTTATCTAAAGCAGTAATTGGAAAAAAAGAAATTAATAGTACAATACAAAAGATAAAAGAAAAAGTTATAATAAGAAATAAAAATAAAAATAACAGATATGATGGCAAAAGTAGATAATTTATACATAGTGTCAATGAATGGATATGCAAACTTTAGAAAATTTTGATCATTGAAGAATAACACCAAAATTATCACTACAATCATCCAGCGTGACTTTTTACTACATTTTTCTTGCAAATCTAGTAAATTTGCATATACTGAGTAAGCACCAGCTACTGTATGTATTAGTTTTAAATATGCGCACAATTCTTTTCTATTTTATAAGAGATGTAGTTAAATTACAATTGAATTATCTAATAAAATGTGATAAAATATGCAAAAAATAATAAGGAGAGCAAAAAAATGTCAGACAAAATGGTTAGAGGATTAGCATACAACGGAAAAGTAAATGTAAAATGTATAGATACAACAGAACTTGTTGAAGAGGCAAGAAAAATACACGATTTAAGTCCAGTTGCAACTGCAGCATTAGGTAGATTATTAACAATGGGATGTATAATGGGAAGTGGACTAAAAGATGATAATGATACAATAACTCTTCAAATAAAAGCCGATGGACCACTTGGTGCACTAAATGCAGTTGTAAATAGTAATATGGAAATAAAAGGATATGTACAAAATCCAAATGTAGATTTACCGTTAAAGGATAATGGCAAATTAGATGTAGGTACAGCTGTTGGAAAATATGGAATGTTATATATTATAAAAGATATTGGCTTAAAAGAGCCATATGTAGGATTAACACCATTAGTTTCAGGAGAAATTGCTGAAGATTTTGCTGAATATTTCGCAAAATCCGAACAAACTCCATCTGCAATAGCATTAGGAGTTCTTGTAAATAAGGATGGTGTAAAAAGTGCAGGAGGATACATGATTACACCAATGCCAGATGCAACAGATGAAGACATATCAAAATTAGAAGAAAACTTAAAAAATATAAAACCTATAAGTGCATTATTAGATGAACAAAAAGATTTGATCGAAATTGCTAGAATCGTAACAGGTGATAAAAATGTAAAATTATTAGAGGAGCAAAAAACACCAAAATATAAATGTGATTGTAGTAGAAATCGAATTGAAAAAGGATTAATTTCATTAGGAAAACAGGAGCTAGAAAATATAATAAATACAGATGGAAAAGCTGAAATAAAATGTAGTTTTTGTAAGAAGAAATATGATTTTAATAAAGAAGATTTAGAAAATTTAAAAGAAGAATGCAAAAAATAAAATAGTAAAAACACCGTTTAAGTGCAACGGTGTTTTATTATATAAAAATTTAATTTTAGTAAATGTGCAAATTGATTTACTAATACATTTTTTTTTGATAGAATATAAAAAAATGCAGAACGGAGGCAATAACATGATTGAAAAAACTGTATTTTCAGATGATGAAATTGTTGCTCAAGTAAAAAGTAATTATAATATTATTACAAAAGATATTGAACATGAAGATAGAGGTAGTGCAAATATTTTTTATATAACTGATGATGAAAACGAAAAATATGTATTTAAAGAATTTGAATCAAGATGTAAAGAAGAAAAAATATTAAAAGAAGCACAAATAGTGGATTTTTTAAAATCAAAAAATATAAGTGTTCCAGAATATGTGAAAACAGTTGATAATAAGTATTATTTTAAATATAAAAATAGAATTGTTATTTTAATGAAATATATAACAGGATATACAAAAAATCCAAATACAGGTTCATATGAACAAGTAATTGAATGTGCTAACTTACATGGGAGGGTTTTAAAAGCACTTGAAAATTATGAAAAATTAGAACAATCTGATATTGAAAAATGGCATATGAAGAAACAAATTGAACCAGCACGTGCAAAGTATAATAAATTAATAAAAAAATTAGGTAATTCTGAAATCGATAGAAAGATAGAAAAAGATATAAAGTATAAATTAGAACTTTTAGATAAAATAGAACAGATAGACTTTAATGGAATGCAATATATGACTTTTAAAAATTGTAATGGTGATTTTAGTATAATGCAATTTATTTATGAAAACGAAAAAATAAAAGCTGTATTAGATTTTGAAAGAGCAAAATATATGCCTGTTGGATGGGAAATAATAAGATCATATACACACATAGATGAGCAATGCAAAGATGGAAGTTTTAACATAAAAAATTATAATGACTATATGAAAACTGTTATGAAATATGTAAAACTAAATGAGTATGATTTAAAATTTACACCATACATGTATCTATTAAGATTAGCAACAAGTCCATACGGATTTGAAGAATATATTAATAATCATGAACTAACAGATCTATTAAATTTTGGATTTTGGAGAACAAAAATGTGTCAAAGTATCTACAAAATTTGGGGAACAGACCCTAAATAAAAAGGGGACGGTCCTTGAAAAATATTAAAAATAAAAGATGTATAAATGGAGTGCAAATAATGGAAGAGCAAAAAATAATAATAAAAAAGAACAATGATTTTGAATTAAAAGATATTTTTGAATGTGGACAATGTTTTAGATGGAATAAAAATGATGATGATTCCTATACAGGAGTAATAAAAAACGGTGTATTAAATGTTAAAATAAATGGAGAAAATATTATTTTCAAAGGAATTTTGAATGAAAATATAAAAGATATTGTAACAGATTATTTTGATTTAAATAGAGATTATTCAAGTATAAAAAAATCATTGGCTAAAATTGATATTTATATGAAAGAAAGTATTAAATATGGAAGTGGAATTAGAATTTTAAATCAAGATTTGTGGGAAACAATTATATCATTTATTATATCTGCTAATAATAATATACCAAGAATAAAAGGGATTATTGAAAGATTATCTAAAAAATATGGAACAAAAATTAATTGGAACAATGAAGAATATTATTTATTTCCAACACCAAATCAATTAAAAGATGTAACTGTAGAAGATTTTAGAAAACTAGGGTTAGGCTTTAGGGATATCAGATTATTTGAAACAACACATATGGTTTTGAACAATGAAATCGACTTATCAAAATTACATCTATTAGATACAACATCTGCAAGAGCAGAACTGTTAAATTTATCAGGAGTTGGACCAAAAGTAGCAGATTGTATTTTGTTATTTTCAACATTAAAAAGATTTGATATTTTTCCAATAGATGTATGGGTTAGAAGAGTTATGAATGATTTATACATAAAAAATCCAGACGAAAACAAAGTAAGCAAAAAATTAATAAATGATATAGCATTTGAAAAGTTTGGAAACTTAGCTGGAATAGCACAGCAATATTTATTTTATTGGAAAAGAGAAAATTAAATTTGTAAAATGTCAGTAAGTGTTGGTGTGGGTGTGAATGTGGGATGTGTCAGTGTGATGTCAATGGAGGTTGTCAATGGTTGTCAATGGGGACGGTTCTTCTTGACAACTTTGAAGCTACATTCCAAATGTATGCCTAAAGTTGTCAAGAAGAACCGTCCCCATTGACAACCTCCCATTGCACTTCATTAACAACCCACTGACATAGGAAAAAAATAAAAAAATTGAAAGGAAATTGAGTATGGGATTACGATTAGTATATGGAAAATCTGGAACAGGAAAAAGTACATTTGTATTTAATGAAATAAAAGAAAAAATATCTGGTGATAAAAAAATTTATATAATAACTCCGGAGCAATTTTCTTTTACTGCAGAGCGTGAGTTAATAAATGCTGTTGGTACAGGAGCAGCCTTAAATGCTGAAGTTTTAACATTTAATCGTATGGCATATAGAGTAATGAATGAAGTTGGTGGAGCAACTAAAACAGCATTATCTCCATGTGGAAAGGCTATGCTTATTTATAATATTTTATTAAATGAAAAATCTAATTTAAATTTTTTAGGCAAGTCTGATGAAAATATAGAGCTAATATCAACTCAAATAACTGAGTTTAAAAAACATGGTGTCAGTTTAGAAAATTTGGATGAAATGATTGAAAGTTCAAAAGATAAATATTTAAAATCTAAAATGAATGATATGAAAATTGTGTTTAGCAAGTTTGAAGAAACTATACAAAATAAATATATTGATGAAAATGATGTATTAACGATACTTGCTAATCAATTGCTTGAAACAAATATTTTTGAAAACACACTTATTTACATAGATGAGTTTGTTGGATTTACAAAGCAAGAGTATGATATAATTAAAATTTTATTAAATATGGCAAGCCAAGTAACAATTAATGTTTGTACAGATTCCCTAGAAGAAAGTAATTCTCCTGATACAGATATTTTTTATGCTAATAAACAAACTGTTCAAAAAATAAAAGATGTTGCTAAAGAAGCAAATGTAAAAATGGACAAACCTGTATTTATGGAAAATGTATGGAGATTTAAAAATGATGAATTAAAACATATTGAGAAAAATTTGTATTCTATACCATATAAAAAATATGAAAATGAAAATTTAAAAAATATACATTTGTTTTTAGCAAATAACCAATATTCTGAAATAGAAAATATTGCAATAAAAATTGTTAAATTAGTCAAAAATGAAGGATATAGATATCGTGACATTTCTATAATTACTAAAAATTTGGATACATATTCAAATTTATGTAAGGTTATATTTAACAAATATCAAATTCCAGTTTTTATAGATGAAAAGAAAGATTTAAGTCAAAATATAATAGTAAAATATTTGTTATCTATTCTAGAAATATTTGCAAAAAATTGGTCATATGAATCAGTTTTTAATTATATAAAGACTGGATTTTTAGATATTGAACCAGAAGAAATATATGCATTAGAAAATTATTGTTTAAAATGGGGAATAAAATATAGTAAATGGTATAAAGGTGAGTGGAATTTTCATGATGAAGATGATATAAATAGAGCACAAATAGAAAGATTTAGAGAAATAAGAAAAATAATTGTAAATCCATTAATTAAGTTTAAAGAAAATTTATTAGGAACGAATTCTGCAAAAGAAATAACAAAAAGATTGTATGAGTTTTTAATCGAGAATGAAATTGATAGAAAGTTAGAAGAAAAAAGAGAAGAACTTTTAAATTTAAATAAGGTGGAAATTGCAACAGAATATGAAACAAGCTGGAAAATAATAATGCAAGTATTAGATGAAATTGTATTGGTATTTGGTGATGAAAAAATTACTTTTGAAAGATATATGCAGATTTTAAAAACAGGTCTTGGAAATAGTAATTTAGGCAAAATACCAGGAACACAGGATCAAGTAATATTAGGGGATATAGATAGATCAAGAAGTCATAAAATTAAAACCGTTTTTATAATTGGTTTAAATGATGGAATGTTTCCAAGTGTTAATAAAAATGAAGGATATTTTAATGATAATGATAGAGCTATCTTGAAAGAAAATGGAATTGAACTTGCCAAAGGAACGATTGAAAGATTATATGAAGATAATTTTAATATATACAAAGCATTTACTGCTGCAAGTGAAAGTATATATTTATCATATTCGTCATCAGGAGCTGATGGAAAAACCTTAAGAGCGTCAATGCTAGTATCTAAAATTAAAAAGTTATTCCCTACAATTAAAGAAGATAGCGATATAATAAAAAAAGAGTCTGAAATTTTAATTGAAAATAACACATTTGAGGAACTTTTAAATCAATTAAGAGATTATAAAGATGAAGATAAAGATTTAGATGATAAATGGATTACAGCATATAATTATTATATGAGTAATGAAAATTGGAAATATAAATTAGTTAACAGTTTAAAGGCAATTAGTTATACAAATATGCCAGAGCAAATAAATAAAGAAAATATAGAAAAATTATATGGAAAAACATTAAAAACGAGTGTATCAAGGTTGGAACAATATAAATCATGTCCATTTTCTTATTATTTAAAATATGGATTAAACATATCTGAAAAGGATAGCTTTAAAGTTGATTCGTTAGATACCGGTTCTTTTATGCATGATACAATAGATACTTTTTTTAATATTGTAAGGGAACGAAACATTAAAATAAAATTTTTAACTGAAGAAGAAACAAATGATATTATTGAAGAAATTATAAATGAAAAATTAGGATTAAATAAGAATTTTATTTTTTCAAGTGCTCCGAAGTATAAGGTTTTAGCAGCTAGATTAAAAAGAGTTGTAAAAAAATCTATGAAATATATATTAGAAAGTTTAAAATATAGTGATTTTGAAGTACTTGGTAATGAAGTAGAGTTTAAAGAAGGAAAAGAATATAGTCCAATAATTATAGATTTGGAAAATGGTAAAAAAGTTGAAATTACAGGAAAGATAGACAGAATAGATATTGCAAAAACTGCGGAAGATAAATACATAAGAATTATAGATTATAAATCATCTGTAAAAAATATAGAGCTAAATTCTGTTTATGCAGGATTACAGTTACAATTATTAACATATTTGGATGCTGCCTGCAAAGAAGAAGATGTGCTTCCTGCTGGTGTACTATATTTTAATTTAATTGATCCAATTATAAAATCATCTAAAAATATGTCTGAAGAAGATATTGAAAATGAAATAAGAAAAAAATTCAAAATGCAGGGATTAATATTAGCAGATATAAATATTGTAAAAATGATGGACAATAAATTAGAAAAGGGAGCTTCAACAATAGTGCCAGCATATATTGGAAAAGATGGAGACTTAAGTCAAACAAAGACAAGTGGTGTATCACGAAAACAATTTGAATATTTACAAAAATATATGAATAAAATAATAAAACAAATTTCAGAGGAAATAATGTCTGGAAATATAGACATACACCCATATTATAAAAAGAAAAAAACACCGTGTGATTATTGTAAATATAAAGCAATTTGTGGTTTTGATACTGCTAATAGCAATAATCAATATAATTATATAAATGAAGCTGAAAAAAATGCTGTTTTAGAGATGATAAAAGAACAAGTAGAGAATTAAATTTTTTTAGAGGAAGGGTCGATTTTATGAAAGATTTATCAAATGAAAATATTATCCATATTAAAAATAATAATATACAATATCTACAATTTAAAAGATTATTACAATATCCAAATAAGTTAAAACATTGCTATACATTAAAACCATTAGATTTTAAAAATAGCACTAAGGATAGTGATGATTACAAAAAAATATGTAATGAGATTAATATAAATAATGAGAATATAGTTCATCCAAAACAGACACATACTAAAATTGTACGAATTGTAAATGAAGATGATGAGAGCTCTAATTTTGATGAGGTTGATGGATTAATAACAGATAAAAAAAATAAAGCTCTATCTTTATATTTTGCTGATTGTACAGCATTGTTTTTGTATGATCCTATAAAAAATGTAATAGGTGATATTCATTCTGGATGGAGGGGGACTGTGCAAAAAATTGGTATGGTTGCAGTTCAAAAAATGCAGGAAGAATATAATTGTAATCCGGAAGATATAATTTGTTGTATAGGTCCAACAATAAGACAATGTCACTTTCAAGTTGAGAAAGATGTAAAAGATTTGTTTATGCAAGCTTTTAATGATGAGTCAATTATAAAAGTGGGAAAAGTTGTAGATGGAAAACAAAAATATTATATAGATGCAGTTAAAGCAAATATAAACATGATGAAGAGCTGTGGTTTGAAAGAAGAAAATATAATAGATTCAGGTATATGTACAGTTTGCAATAGTGATATATTGCATTCATACAGAACTGAAAAGCAAAATGCTGGTAGAAATGCAGCAATTATGTGTTTAATCTAATTGCAATTTATTATAAAATTTGATATATATAATGATATGTGGTAATAAAAGTGTAAAATGAAAGCAAGGAAATGATATAATGTATAGTAATTGGGAAGATTTAGAAAAATCAATAATTAATTGCAAAAAATGTAAGTTATGTACAAATAGAAATAATATAGTTTTTGGTCAAGGTAATAAAAATGCTGATATAATGTTAATTGGAGAAGGTCCTGGGGCAGACGAGGATAGACTTGGTCAACCATTTGTTGGAAAGGCTGGTAAATTGATGAATTCAGCTTTTGAAGGACTTGAAATTAAAAGAGATGAATTATATATTGCAAATATTGTAAAATGTAGACCTCCTGCAAATAGAGTACCAGAAGCGGATGAGGCAGAGGCTTGTCTTGATTATTTGCGTAATCAAGTGATTCTTGTAAAACCTAAAATAATTGTATTATTAGGAAGTACAGCATTAAAAAATATTTTGGGAAAAGAGTATTCAATTACTGCAAGTAGGGGAAGATGGATTGAAAAAAAGGGAATTTATTATATGCCAACTTGGCATCCGGCTGCTTTATTAAGAGATGAAAATAAAAAGATTGAGTTTTGGTGTGATTTAAAATTGGTAATTGAAAGATATTCAGAACTTAAAAAATAATAAAATTAAGCGATATATTAAGTCAATATGTGAGTACATGTGAACTTTAATCGTATAAAAAAAGTAAAAAAAGGAAAAAAATATTGATTTAGACAAATAATTATGTTAATATATAAGTAGTCCGATGATATCATCGGTTTATATATATGACATCAAGTTGTGCAACTTAGATGGCGACATGCCAAAACACACGTCTGCTTACAGATGGGTTACCTTAATAAAGGTGGCTGTGGTGAATTGGCGAAAGCTCAGCATTTTGCTGGGCTTTTTTTGTATCATAAAACAGAAATTTTACTAATAAGTAATACTTTGTGAAGAAAGTGTGAATTTTACAATTTAAATAGGTTTAATGTTGACATTGAATTTATTCAATAGTAAAATCAATTAAAATATTGTGAATATAATATTTTGAAAAAAATTGGAAATAATAATTATAAATGTAAAATACATATTTACAAATATAATTTTAATATATATCAATTTTAAATAAATTTTTTTATTGGAGAGAAAATGAGTAGAAGAGATAATAATGGACCAGATGGAAAAGGTCGGAAAACATTCGAAGGTACAAGATACTAAGAATAGCAAATTGGAAAAGAAAAACATAAATAAAAAAGGTAATAAAAAAGACAAAAATGACAGTAAATCCAAAAATAATTTTAATGAATTTGGAATGGCTGGAAAATATCAAAATCAGGAAAAAGAAAAGAAACCTAAAAAAGCATTAAAAATAGTTCTTTCAATATTATTAATTTTATTTTTGATAATGGGAACTGTCTTCGGAACATATTTATATAAAGCAGGAGGTAGTTTTTCAGGCGCTGTTATGAACCTTATGAAAGATACCATTGCTGATAAGGATCCAATATTTGTATTAATAATGGGAGTTAGTGAAGATATATCTGCAGAATTGACAGATACAATAATGCTAGCAGGATTTAATCCAGAAACAAATCAAGCTTTTTTATTATCAATACCAAGAGATACATTTGTAGGTTCGAATGAAGCTACAGCTGGTGGATTTGATAAGATAAATGCATTATACCAAAAAAGTCCACAAAAAACGGTCGAGGCAGTTGAAAATTTAACTGGTATAAATATAGATTATTACATTACTGTAAAAACAAGTGCTTTAATAGAAATTGTTGATGCTATTGGAGGTGTTGATTTTGATGTTCCAATAAACATGGATTATGATGATGACACACAAGATTTACACATCCACTTAAAATCTGGACAGCAAAAAATAAATGGTGAAAAGGCAGAGCAATTAGTTAGATTTAGACATAATAATAATGGAACAACATACAGTGCAGAGTATGGTGATAATGACGAAGGTAGAATGAGAACACAAAGAGAATTTTTAAAAGCAATAGCTACACAAGTTGTTCAATGGAATAATGTTGATAAAGTAAAAGAAATTGCCAATGCAATTTTCAAAAATTTAAAAACAGATATTAAGCTTTCTAAAATATTAGGATATGCACCATATGCAACAAGTTTTGATGTTAATAATTTAGAAATGGATCAATTACCAGGAACTCCAGAAAAAATAAATGAATTATGGTTTTATAAAGCTGATAGAACTAAAACAAATGAATTAATAAATGGATATATCCAAAAATTAGGACTTGATGATAAAGAAAAAGCAAAATATATAAAAAAAGATGTAAAAACTACAAATACAACAAAAAATAAAAACACTACAACGAAAAATGAAACAACCAACAAAAAAAATACAGTTGTAAATCAAACAAAAAATACTACTAAAAATACTGTAAAAAATACAGTAAAGGAAAAAAATGAAACAAAAAATAACACTGTAAAAAATGAAAAACAAGACGACAAAAAAAATGTAAATAATACAAAAAAAGATAATACAGTTCAAAATGAAATAAAAAATGAAACTGGTGATAACAATAATAAAAATAATGATAATACAACAAAAGATAATAATGAAACGAAAAATGAAAGTAATAAAAAAGATGATAGTGTAAAAGAAGACACAATTGAAAAAGAATAAAATAAAAATCCACTTTATAGTGGATTTTTATTTTTGCTAAATATTAAAATTTTATTTTACAACAATATTAAAAATTTTATTTTTTACATAAATTTCCTTTATTATTGTTTTTCCTTCTGTTAAAGATTTTACTGTATCATTATTATGAACAATTTCCTTTACTGTTGATTCATCAGAATCTTTTTGAATCTTAAGTGTTGTTTTTAATTTACCATTAAACTGAATTGGTAATTCAATTTCATCATCAACAGTTTTTGATTCATCATATGTAGGCCATTTTGAATATGCAATTGATTCTAAATGTCCTAAAAATGTATTCCAAATTTCCTCAGTAATAAATGGGGCAATAGGGTTTAATAATTGAATAAATCCTTCGGCATATTCTTTTGGTAAGTCATTTTCTTTATATACAGTATTAACAAATATCATTAATTGGCTAATGGCAGTATTGAAAGATAATTTATCATAATCTTCAGTAACTTTTTTAACAGTTGTATTATAAACTTTTTCTAAATTAGGATTTATTGAATCAGTAAGATTTTTATCTTCAAACATTCTGTATACACGCTCAATAAATCTTCTTGCACCTTCAACACCATTTTCGTTCCAAGGCTTATTAGCTTCAAGTGGTCCCATAAACATTTCGTATAATCTTAATGTATCTGCACCATATTGATCAACAATATCATTTGGATTAACTGCAAATTCAGGATATCTTTTACCCATTTTAATACCATTTGCACCTAATATCATTCCTTGATGAACTAACTTTTTGAATGGTTCAGCAACTGGTACTATATTTTTATCATGTAAATAATTGTTCCAAACTCTTGAATAAATTAAATGTCCAACTGCATGTTCTGGTCCACCAATGTATAAGTCTACAGGTAACCAATGCTTTAATAATTCAGGGTCTGCAATTTGTTTATCATTATGTGGGTCAATATATCTTAAGAAATACCAACTTGAACCTGCACTTCCTGGCATTGTGCTTGTTTCTCTTTTTCCTTTTTTACCATTTACAGTTACATTTACCCAATCAGTAGCTTTTTCAAGAGGGCTATCTCCATTTTTACTTGGAGCATAATCTCGTAATTTTGGTAATACAAGTGGTAATTCTGAGTCATCTAAAGCAGTACTTGTTCCATCTTCAAAATTAACAATTGGAATAGGTTCACCCCAATAACGTTGTCTAGCAAAAATCCAATCACGAATTTTGTAATTAACTTGTTTATGACCTACATTATTTTCCTCTAACCAATTTAACATTTTTGAAATCGCATCTTCTTTATTAAGACCATTTAAAAATTCTGAATTAATATGTAATCCATCACCTGTGAAGGCCTCTTTAGAAATATCTCCACCTTCTAATACAGGAATTATATCTATATTGAATTTTGTTGCAAATTCATAATCTCTTGTATCATGAGCTGGAACAGCCATAATTGCACCAGTTCCGTATGATGCTAAAACATAGTCAGAGATCCAAATTGGAATTTCTTTTCCATTTACAGGATTTATAGCATATGCACCTGTAAATACACCTGTTTTTTCTTTATTTAATTCTGTTCTTTCTAAATCTGATTTTGTGCTACAAATTTTTATATATTCGTCAACTGCGCTCTTTTGATCTAGTGTTGTTATTTGTTTTACTAAATCACTTTCTGGAGCAAGAACACAATATGTCGCACCAAAAAGAGTATCACATCTTGTTGTAAAGACAGTAAATGATAAACCATCATGACCTGCAACTTTAAAGTTTACATGTGCACCAACAGATTTTCCAATCCAATTTCTTTGAATTTCTTTTGTCGATTCAGGCCAATCAAGGTTTTCAAGATTTTCAAGTAATTTTTCTGCAAATTTTGGAGTCTCAATAATCCATTGTTTCATATTTTTACGAACAACAGGGAATCCACCTCTTTCACTTTTTCCATCAATTACCTCGTCATTAGCTAAAACAGTACCTAAACCTTCACACCAGTTAACTGGCATATCAACTAATTTTGCATAACCATCTAAATATAATTGTTTAAAAATCCATTGAGTCCATTTATAAAAATTAGGGTCTGTTGTAGATAGCTCTTTACTCCAGTCATAAGAAAGACCTAAATTTTCCAATTGATTTTTAAATGTAGCTATATTTTTTTCTGTAAAACCATCTGGATGATTTCCTGTAGTAATAGCATATTGTTCTGCAGGTAAACCAAATGCATCCCATCCCATAGGGTGTAGAACATTATATCCTTGCATTCTTTTAAATCTAGCAATTATATCTGTAGCAGTATAACCTTCAACATGACCAGCATGAAGACCTACGCCAGAAGGATATGGAAACATATCTAATGCGTAATATTTAGGTTTAGAAAAATCCCATACATCTGTCTTGAATGTTTCATTATCTTTCCAATATTTTTTCCATTTTTTTTCAACTTCTTTAAAGTTATAATCCATAAACATCGCGTCCTTTCAAATTTTGACATAAAATTACCTCAATTATACTATAAAAATGCAAAATGTCAATGATTTAAAGATTGGTGATGGAAAAAATAAATTAACATAAAAATAATAAAGTAATAAAAAAATAACATAAAACACTTGCAAAATGAATATATATATAGTATAATAATGATTCATCAAAATGAAAGGAGAATCTAAATGGTTCAGTTTTATGGTAAAAGACAGGCAAAATGGAACATTATTTCTAAGATTGCCGGAGTTGTACTGCTTGCAGTAATTATTGCAATTGCAGTTGCTGTACAATAACAAAAAAGGTCAAAGATGTATCAGTGGAGATATATCTTTGATCTTTTTTGTTATTTTAATCCTTTGAGATTCCAGTTGTATTATCATCTTCAATTACAGAAGTACAATGTGGACATCTAGTTGCATGAATATCAATTTCAGAAAAACAGTATGGACATTTTTTTGTTGTAGGCTTTTCTTTTTCTTCTACTTTTCTTCCAAATTTTGAAAGTGCAGCCTTATTGATATCATTAATTTTATTAACAAGTTTTATTGCCATAAATAATGAAAAAGCAATAATTAAGAAGTTTAGAATTGTATTTAAAAATTGACCATAAGCAATATGTATTTCACCAATGTTAGCAGTTAATCCTGAAATATCAACTTTTCCAATTAAACATGAAATTGCCGGCATAATAATATTATCAACTAAAGAGTCAACTATATCTTTAAAAGCATTACCAATAATAATACCTACAGCCATATCTAAAACATTTCCACGCATTATAAATTTTTTAAATTCTTTAAACATAAGAAAAAATTTTCCCCCCTTTGAAAATAATTTGTGTAAAATATTATATTATTTTGTAGAAAAAAGTCAATAAATAATACAAAAATAGTATTGATTTAATAGCGTTTTTGTGATAAAATACCAACATTGAGAAAAATAGTAAGTAAACTATCTTTCCTTACTTACACAAAAAGTGTAGGTTTTATATCCATAAGGAGGTGAAAAAATAATGAATAAATACGAAAGTGTTGTCATTATTAATCCAACTGTAGATGAAGAAGGAATGAAAGCATTAATTTCAAAATTTACAGATTTAATTAATAATGATGGTAAAGTAGAAAAAGTTGATGAATTAGGAAAAAGAAAATTAGCTTATGATGTAAAAAAATTCTCAGAAGGATTTTATGCAGTATTCTATTTTGAAGCTAATTCTGACTTAATTGCAGAACTTGAAAGAAATTACAGAATAACAGATGAAATTATAAAATTCATGACAGTAAAAAAAGATTAATAATTGTAAAAAGGCCTTTATTAATAAATAAAGGAATGGTGAAATTATGAACAAAGTTATATTAATGGGAAGATTAACAAGAGACCCAGAAGTAAGATACACACAAACTAATAATACATTAGTTGCTTCATTTTCATTAGCTGTAAACAGAAGATTTGCTCGTCCAGGTGAAGAAAGACAAGCCGATTTCTTTAATATAGTTGCATGGAGCAAATTAGGTGAATTTTGTAGTAAATATTTTAAAAAAGGTCAACAAGTTGGAATAATCGGAAGATTACAAACAAGAACTTGGGATGATGAACAAGGTCAAAAGCACTATGTAACAGAAGTTATTGCTGAAGAAGCATATTTTGCTGATAGCAAAAGAGACGGAGAAATGGGTGGAAACACTAATTTCGATGCTACTTTTGGAGCAATGCCAACACAAAATACTGGAGCAAGTGAAAATTCAGACTTTGAAACATTTTCAGGAGATGACCTACCATTTTAATTAATAGTTAGGGGGGAAAAATAAAATGGCTGATAAGAAAAATAATAGAAGAAATAACAGAAATAATAATGATGATGATTTTAATCCTAAATTCAAGAAGAGAAAGAAAGTTTGTCCTTTATGTAAAGACAAAAATCTTGTATTAGATTATAAAAATCCAGAACAATTAAAAAAATTCATTAATGAAAGAGGTAAAATATTACCAAGAAGAGCTACAGGTGCATGTGCTAAACATCAAAGAGATATTACTTTAGAAGTAAAAAGATGTAGACAAATTGCTATGTTACCATATACTCAAGAATAATAATGTGAAAAAAAGTTGTAATTACTATTTAGTAGTTACAACTTTTTTTTTAAATAATGCGATTTTAATGCAATTAAAATAATATTTTTATAGATTATATAATTAATAAATAAAAAAAAACTACTATGTTGAAGAATATGTCACAGTATTAAAATACTAAATTAATCCAAGAATTTTTTTGGCTCTTGTTACATCATCACTATTTGCAGTACGAACTCCTTCCAAAGGATATTGTAATCCTAAATTTGTCCACTTAAATTTTCCTAAGTCATGATATGGTAAAATGTCTATCTTTTTCACAGTTTTTAAAGAATGTAAAAATTCTCTTAATTTTATTAGGTCATCTTCATGATCAGTTATTCCAGGAACTAATACTTGTCTTATCCATATGTCTTTATTGTTGTCAGATAAATATTTGGCAAATTCAAGCTCTCTTTTATTAGAAACACCTGTTAAATTCTTACAAATATCATCATTTATACATTTTATGTCTAATAAAAATAAATCTGCAAGAGAAATTACTTCTTTTATTGTATCTGTTAATACAGCAGAGCCAGAAGTGTCGACAGCAATCGTAATATTTTCTTTTTTCAATTCTTTAAATAGCTCTATAAGAAATTTGGGTTGTAGCAAAGGTTCACCACCACTTATGGTTACTCCACCTCCAGATGCAATAAAATAGTTTTTATATTTTAGAATTTTTTTCATTAGGTCAGATACACTATATAGAGTGCCAGCAGAAACATTCCATGTGTCTCTGTTCTGACAATATTTGCATTGTAAATGACAACCTTGCATAAATATAATATAACGAATTCCGGGACCATCAACTGCACCAAATGATTCAAATGAGTGAACTCTAGCTAATAATTTATCTTCCATAATAATAATATCCTTTCCGTAATAAATATCTTAAAAATAGTAACATATAAAATATTAAATTTCAAATAAATTTTAAAAAATATGGGATTAATAATTATGTAATTTTATTGCAAAAAGACTATAAAATTTGATATAATCATGACATAAAATTTGAAAGGAATTAGAAAATATGAACGAAAAAACAAAAGACCTTATACGAAGATTAATAATAATAATTTCAATTATTATTATTGCCCTTTTTGCGTATTCAATAACACCAAAAACATTTCAAAATGATACATTTTATACCATAAAAATTGGAGAACATATTATACAAAACACAGATAAAATAACTGATTTATTACCATGGAATAAAGGTCTAGATATGAAAGACCCATTTTCGTGGCATGAAAATTTGCCATATACATATCCACACTGGTTATACGATGTTGCAACATATGGCATATATAGTATAGGTGGTTTTAAAGGAATTTATTATACTACATGTATATTATCAATTACTTTAGGGCTGGTAATATTTGGAATAAATAAGAAATTAAACAAAAGTACTATATTATCATTTTTCATGACAATAGCATCATTATATTGTTTGAAAAATTTTATAACAGCAAGAGCTCAACTAGTAACATTTATATTATTTGCATTAACATACTTTTTTATAGAGAGATTTCTAGAAACTAAAAAAATACGATATGCAATATCTTTAATTGTTATACCAATAATAATTGCAAATGTACATTGCGCTGTATGGCCATTTTATTTTGTATTATATTTACCTTTTATTGCTGAACAGTTAATTTATTTTATAACTACTGCAGATTATAAAAATTTGTATGAGAGAACGATATTATTTTTTAAGAAAAGAAAAATATCTGAAAAAGAATTTTGTGATAAGAAAAATGGACTAAAAGAGCAAAAGAAAATACATGAGAAAAAAGTAAAAGAAAATATGTCAAATCTATATAAGTTTAAATTTGACAAAGAGAAAAATATAAAATGGCTTATTTTAATTGTAGTAATTTGTGCCTTTACAGGTCTAATTACCCCAATAAAAGGAACACCATATACATATTTGATAAAAACAAATGAAGGAAATACAACTCAAAATATAAGTGAACATTTACCATTAACATTGGTAAAAAATGATAATATGATGGTCATTTTAACTATATTATTAGGGATATTAATATTTACAAGAACAAAAATAAAAGTTAGAGATTTCTTTATGTTAGCAGGTCTTATATTATTAAGTTTTATGTCACAAAGGCAAGTATCAATGCTGGTTTTAATAGGAAACTTTATTTTATTGAAATTAATATGTGATTTATATGATGCAATAAAATTAAAGGTAAAAGGCAAAAGTCAGAAAAATATGTACTTTATAGCTACACTAAGTGTATTTTCAGTAGTAGCTATATTAATATGTGGAATGTCATTTAAAGGATGTGACGAGAAAAAACATGATTCTTATGTAGATGATAAATCATATCCAGTATCTGCATCAAATTATATTATAAATGATTTAATTCCAAAAGTAGGAGTTGAAAAATTACGTTTATATAATGAATATAATTATGGTAGTTACTTATTATTTAGAGGAATTCCTGTATTTATAGATTCAAGGGCTGATTTATATACACCAGAATTTAATGGAAAAAAGAATTCAGAAGGTGAATATGATGGAAGAGATATTTTTACAGATTTTCTTGACATTTCGAGTTTAGCTGCAAATTATGAAAATGAATTTGAAAATTATGATGTAACACATGTAATAACATATTCAAATTCTAAATTAAATTCATTAATTGCAAAAGATTCTAACTATGAAGAGCTATATGATGATGGACGATTTACAATATATGAAAGATTATCTGCTAATGATAATGAGGTTAATTAAATGAAAAAGTTTTTTTATATTGGTTTTATTTCAATACTAATAATATTAGATCAAATTTTTAAATATATAGTAGTTAATCAAAAGATTGTATGTGAAAATGTAATAAATAATATTTTGAATTTTACATACTGTGAAAATAGAGGTATTGCATTTGGTATTGGACAAGGTGGGGCAAAAATATTTGCTATAATAACAATATTAATAATTATAGTAGCTTTAATATACGTTATGTTAAAATTTAACAAATTAAAAAGGTTAACTTTGTTTGGAATTGCATTAGTAATTTCAGGTGGAATAGGAAATTTAATAGATAGATTATTTAGAGGATATGTAATAGATTATATAGACTTTAGTGAAATAGTAGATTTTCCCATATTTAATTTCGCAGACATATGTATTGTTGTGGGAGTAATTATAATTGGAATTTCATACTTAAAAAATGAAGGTGGAGAAGTAAATGAAAGAATTAATAGTTGAAAATAATGATAACATAAGATTAGATTCATATATAGCAAATGAAAATTCAGACTTATCAAGAGCTGTTATTCAAAAATTGTTAGAAGATGGAAATATATTAGTAAATGATGTTATTAAAAAAAGTTCATATAAAGTAAAAAAAGGTGATGTAATAAAAATTGAAATTCCAGAGCCAAAAGAATCAAAAATAGAAGCACAAGATATTCCAATTGAAATTGTATATGAAGATAATGACATTATTGTTGTAAATAAACCAAAGGGATTAGTTGTTCATCCAGCAAATGGAAATGAAGATGGAACATTAGTAAATGCAATAATGAATATTTGTAAAGATTCTTTATCTGGAATTGGAGGAGAAAAACGTCCCGGAATTGTACATAGATTAGATAAAGATACATCTGGATTATTAATAGTAGCTAAAAATGATAAAGCACATTTAAAAATGAGTGAACAAATAAAAGATAGAAAAGTAAATAAAAAATATATTGCCTTAGTAAGGGGAATAATAAAAGAAAATGAGGCGACAATTAATATGCCTATTGCTAGAAATAAAAAAGACAGAAAAAAGATGGCTGTAGACAAAGACGGAAAAGAAGCAATAACTCATTTTAAAGTATTAAGAAGATATGATAAATATACATTACTAGAGGTAAAAATTGATACAGGAAGAACTCATCAAATAAGAGTTCATATGGCCGAAATTGGACATCCTGTTATTGGAGATGAAGTATATTCTAATGGTAAAAATGAATTTAATGTAAAGGGTCAAATGCTTCATGCTAAAAGCTTAGATTTTGAGCATCCAATTACTGGCAAAAAAATGCATTTAGAAGCGGAACTTCCAGATTATTTTAAAAAAGTAATTGATATATGCGAAGAACGATTGAAAAGAGGTGAATAATTTGGAAGAAATGAGATTGCAAAAATTTATTGCAAATTCAGGAGTATGTTCAAGAAGAAAAGCAGAAGAATATATTTTAGCTGGAAAAGTAAAAGTAAATGGTAAAATTGTAACTGAACTTGGCACAAAGGTTGATCCACAAAAAGATGAAGTTATTTTTAATAATAAAAAAATAGAGCAAAATAATGAATATGAATATATTTTGCTAAATAAACCAGTTGGATATGTAACTACTGTAAAAGATCAATTTGATAGACCAATTGTATTAGATTTAATAAAAGGTAACAAAACTAAAGTATTACCAGTTGGAAGATTAGATATGTACACATCTGGTGCACTAATTCTTACTAATGATGGAGATTTTATAAATAAAGTTACACATCCAAAAAATGAAATTGAAAAAACATATAATGCAACTGTTAGAGGTATTGTTGATGAAAATGATGTTGAAAAATTAAAAAATGGTGTAAAAATAGATAATGAATATATTACAGGAAAAGCAAAAGTAAGAATATTAAAAATAGATAAGGAAAAAAACATCTCTAGATTGGAAATTATAATACATGAAGGAAAAAATAGGGAAGTAAGAAAAATGTGCGAATCAGTCGGAAAAAAAGTTATCGCATTACATAGAGCAAAAATTGCAAATATTGATGTTAAAAATCTAAAAATAGGTCAATGGAGATTTTTAACAAAAGAAGAGGTAAAAACTATTGTAAATCAATAAATTTAATTATATAATAAACACAATACATAAGATAAAGGAGATAGTAAAAATGAGATATCAAAAATTCATCCCAGAAGGATGGTTTAAAAAACAAAGAACAATAAATAGTAATATGTTAGATAATGCTATAAGAACACAAGAAATATTAGAGGCAAAGGTAACTGAATGTGATGAAAATTATAATTTACTTTTAGACTTTGGTGAAAATAAAAAAGGAATAATAAACAGAAATGAAATTGAACTAATAGGAAAAAATGATAAAACAAATATTAGTACAAGTAAAGTAAACAAGTATGTTCAATTTAAAGTAAAGGGAATAGATGAATCTAATAATTACATACTATCACGAAAAGATGTAGAACAAGATGCTATAACATGGCTAAAAAACGATGTAAAAGAAGGTAATGTTTTAAAGGGCATTGTTAAAAGTATACAACCATATGGTGCTTTTGTTGAAATTGGCGGAGGCGTTGTTGGACTTGTACATATTGAAGATATGTCAGTTGCAAGAATAAAAAGTCCTAAAGAAAGATTACATATTGGACAAAAGATAAATATTATGGTAAAATCAATAGATAAAGAGCATGGCAAAATAATATTAACATACAAAGAGCTTTTAGGAACATGGGAAGAAAATATTCAAGACATAAAAGTTGGAACAACAATAGTTGGAAAAGCAAGAGAAGTGGAAAAATCAAAAAACGGAATTTTCATAGAGCTAAAGCCAAACCTAGTTGGACTAGCTGAGTATAAAGATGGAATTGAATATGGACAAAATGTTAATGTTTATGTCAAAAAAATAATACCAGAGAAGAAAAAAATAAAATTAATAATTGTTTAAATATTTTTATAGGAGGTAAAATACTGTGGTTGAAGATAACGAAATAAAAGCGGTAACATCACCATTTGCAATTAGAGAAGGTGAAATAAAGGTATTTGATGGTAAGGATGGATATGTTTCTATGAATCAAATTATTCAAAGAATAAATTTGGGACATATAAACGATTTACATTTTAAGGTACTATCATTAGTAAATGAATTTGAATTTATTACTTCAAGACAATTATTCCAATTATTAGAAATAAATGGTTTTGAAATAAAATCTCAAGATAAATTAAATGGAAAATTAGATCAATTAGTAAAAGCAAAAATATTAACAAGATATTATTTTAATTCAGATGATGGTAAAGGAATTTATAGAATTTATTGTCTTGAAAAAATGGGAAAATATTTACTTAATTCAAGAGGAGAAGAATGTAAATGGCAACCAACAGACAATACAAAACCAGTTGCAATGATAAAAAAGAGATTAGCAGGAAATCAGGTAATAATAGCATATTTAAGAAAAGTAAAAGCATTTGATAGTTATACACCAAAGCCATCAATTACTGCTAAAATGGCAGGAAAAACATTCAAAGCAACAGGTGGAGCAATAAAATTAACAAAGAATGATAAATCAATAGATTTCGTATTCGAAGTTGTAAGAAGAGAAGATGACTGGCAAAAAAAATTGATTGATAAAATGAAATTTTATAAAGATTTTTATGATAATTTTGTTCCAATGGATTCTGGTTTCAGAAGTTTACCTCAATTAATAATTGTCTGTGAAGATGATAAACATATGGCTGAAACATTTAAAACAATTGTAATGAATGATTTATTAATAGATAAAATTAAATTATATTTTACAACTGATTTAAAACAAAATGATGAAAATTTAGATGAATCATTAACTGAATTTGTATTAAATGAAGAGACTGGAAAATACAAAATTAAAAATACAAAAATAAAATTATTAGATTAATAATAAAAAGGGCTACAAAATAATTGTTAGCCTTTTTTTATTGGTTATGGTATTAATAAAATGTTAAATTTGTTATATATGAGCAGGGAAGATAAGTTACAATCTTTTGAATATAAAAAACATCTTTATTAAAAATTAATAAAGATGTTTTTGTTTTTAATTATTATTTTTTTTATTCTTCTTATTTGTTGGTGAGATTATTGCATCACCTTCATCAGCATTGTCAAATATTGAATCAAAATTACTTGAACGAATTGGATCTAATTCTTCTTCAGAATCATCGTCATTTACAAATGTAGGTATAACATTTTTCTTTATTTTCTTTTTTGCTGACTCTGGATTATCATCAGACATTCCATTAGTAAACTTCGCAAAGTTTAAATTTGTTACAGGTTGTTTTTCATTATATTTGGCTTCAATAAAATTCAATGAACCAATACCAACACTGCTCTTTCCTCCTGAATCACGTACTTTGTAAATACATTGTTTAAATTTAATTGTTTGTATTTTTCCAGGTTTATATTTGGCAACCTTTTCATTTTTGATACCTGAAAGATTAGCTGAGTATTCGCCTTTTGCAGTATCATAAGATCTACTATAGCTCCATTTACTTTTTTCACCAAGTTCCTTAGACCACCAATCATTATCTTCTGGTACATTGTTTCCAAATACAACTTTATGTGCACAGTTAGCAATAATTGTTTTTCTATATTTATTATTTTTTGCATTTAGTTGATCTAAATTTTGTACAGATATAACAGATCCAACTCTATATTTTCTATATAATGTAAATATTGGTTCTGTAGAATCAGATATAAAATCAGAAAATTCATCAATATATAAGAAATGAGGAATTCTAGTTGATTCTATTCCAGGTCTTCTTAGTACAGCATATTGCATTGATAATAAGAAAAATAATCCAAAAGCTGTATGTGCTGCGGCTCCAAGGTCTCCACGTCGTGTGCATAATAGTGTAAATTCACCATTAGCTAAAGCTGAGTCAAAGTTTAAGTTGTCTGTTCTCTTACATAATATATTCCTAATACCAGGATATCTTAATAAATTATCAAGTTGTGTTGTTGCAGAAGATACATATTTTTCTGTATCTTGACGATAGGTACTTTCTTTATAAAAGTTCTTTTTAAAGTATGTTAATAATATATTGAATTTCTTAGATAATTCTTCATCTTTTTCCATTTCTTCGCACATTTTTTGAATTATATCAAAATCATTAAATGCATTTAACATATCTTCTAATGTAGGTAGTTCATCATCATGCATTCTTGGGTACATTACTTTTAATAGTATAGATAAATTTTCAATTGCCTGTGTGGCAAAATTTGCTTGAACTCCTAAATTTAAATCCATATCAGCTTGATTTGAGCTGTGTAAAGCCTTTAAAACAGTAGATATAATTATAGAGGTTTGTAATGGATTATCATATGAAAATGGATTTAATCCAGGTGAATCATCAGAATTCGGATCAATAAGATTAACATTAACATGATAATTTTTTGCAACTTTTAATATACGAGAAATAGATTCAAAATCAGGTGATATATATGTTAAACCTAAATTTCTATAAATAATTTTATCATCAGATGTGGCATAAATCAATTTTTTCATACAAGATTTATAACTAGAAACCTTTGATGAATTTGGTGAAATCATATTTAATGAAAAGTTTTTATTTATATAGTCATTATCGTAAGGGCAATTCAAATTAGCAAGTCCTGATTTTAATGCTGCAAAACCAAATTCTTTTGATGTTTTCTTATAAAAATATTTCTTTTCAATATCTCTTGCAATCATTGGTTCAAATATTAAAGATGTTTTTCCAGATCCAGATACACCAACAACTAACATGGATTCAAAACGCTTATCTTCTGAAATTTTTACACTTTTTCCAGTATTAGTATCTGTACACAATTTGATTTCACAACTGTATTCCCCAGTTGTTGTTTTAGTTTTGTTTGATAAATTTATACCTGAATATGTATAAATTGATTCACACATATCAGAGCTATCACTTATTGTTGTAATCAACCATTTTATAACTGGATAAAATGTTGTAAGTGGAAAATACAATGAGATACTACGAAATGCCGGAGCTATTAAACTAGAAAATTCTGTAGCAATTATAGGGTATGATGGAGCTGATAAAAGTAATAGCCAACATCCAGCATTAACCATTTGTGTAACCATTGAAATTATTAGTATATATAAAGCTATTATATACAAATAAAAAAATGATAGCTTTGTTTTTTCCGATTTTGCAAATTTCGAACTACATGAAAATAGGAAAGCAAATATAGGACAACAAAAGGCTAATGCGTATTGTATTGGTCCCCAATATGAACTTCCTATTCCTGTAAATATCATAATTAAAATTTCTGTAACTCTATCTATTGTTAAATATATAGTTAGTAAAGTTAATATAAATGTCAGAAATGTGTTTCTGTCAGTTTTTAATAACTTTAAGAATTTATCAATTATTTTCAATCTTTTCACCACTTTCAAAAATTAAACTATTACCTTTATATTATCCTATAAATTGGGCAAAATTTCAAGTGTTTTGACATAATTTGTTGAGATTTGAATAATAAATGAGAGGAATTATACATACATATATGAATATATTAAAAATAAAAAGGATTTTATATGAAAAATAAAAACAAAATTTTAAATGGGGTTATCTCATTAATTATTGCACAGTGTATTGTAAAGATATTAGGATTAGTGTATAAGCTCTATTTGGCAAATAAACCAGGGTTTGGTGATTGGGGAAATGCAATATATAATTCTGGATATCAAATATATGCTTTGTTACTTACAATATCATCAATAGGTGTTCCAAATGCAGTTGCAAAATTAATTGCAGAAAAAAATTATTCTGGAAATAGAGAAGAAGTTGCAAAAATTTTAAAAAGTGCACTGATAATTTTTGCTTGTATTGGTTTAGTTGGAAGCATTTCTTTAGCAATATTTGCAGATTTTATTTCAAATAATTTACTTAATATTGGAGAAGCTAAATATACAATAATTGCTTTATCTCCAGCAATATTTAATGTGTGTTTAATTTCTGTATATAGAGGTTTTTATAATGGAATAAATAGAGTAGATGTGACAGCAAAGTCGCAAAGTGTAGAGCAAGTTTTAAAAACAGTATTTACAATAATTTTAGTGGAAATTGCATTTTATATAACAAGTGCTAATACAATAATAATGGCAGCTGTTGCAAATTTTGCAACTACACTAGCCACATTATTTAGCTTTATATATTTATACAAAAAAAACAATTTAAAAGATATTAAAATAGGATTTCAAAGGGGATATGCAAAACGAATTTTAAGAGTTTCAATTCCGATATCATTAAGTAGTATCTTGGCTTCATTAAATAGAAATATTGATTCTGTTACAGTAGTTAGATTTTTGAAAGAAAATATAGGTGAAGTTGGAGCAAAATTACAATATGGAATTTTAAGCGGAAAAGTAGATGTATTATCATCTCTACCAGTTTCTTTTATAATTGCAATTGCAACCACGATTATACCAATGGTTTCATCACTTAATGCACAAAAAAATGGTAAAGAGCTAAATAGAATTATAAAAACATACTTGTTATTTACAATATTATTGGTTTTACCATGCTGTTTTGGAATGATTGCTTTTTCTGATCAAATATTAATACTTTTGTTTAAATGTAACAGTGGAAGCATGCTACTTAAAATTAGTGCGATTTCAATGATTTTTATAGCATTAGAGCAAATTACAAATTCAGTATTACAAGGTGTTGGTAAGGTATTTATACCGACAATATCAATATTTATTGGAGTTATTGCAAAAATAATTTTAAATATTAATCTAATAAAATTACCTATAATATATCCTATTAGTGGTGTTTCAGGAGCATGTGTTGCAACAATGGTATGTCATTTGATTGCGTTCAGTATTAGTTTTAATGTAATGAAAAAATATACAAAAGTAAAATTAAATTTTTTCAAATATATCTTGAAACCTGTAATTGCTTCATGTATAATGAGCACAGCTTTATATTACAGTTATTTTTTCTTAAAAGGTATATTTATAGAAAATATAGCTATAATATTAGCAATAGTAATCGCTGGACTAATGTATATTCTTTCTGTAATTGCTCTAAGAATTTTGAACAAAGATGAGTTAGGTCTTATACCATTTATTCCTAATTTCAGAAAAAAATAAAAATTATGAGAAAAAATGATGAAAAAAGAAGGATTTTGCATAAATTTGGCGAATATTCATTATAGTAGTTTATAAATCTGCAATAGACCGGAATTATAAAGTACATAATATGAAATTCAATAGGAGGTAATGAACAATGAACAAATCTGATTTAATTGCGGCAGTAGCTGCTAAAACAGGAGACACAAAGAAAAATGCTGAAGCATCAATAAATGCATTAATCGATGTTATAGCTGAATCTTTAAAAGACGGAGAAAAAATCCAAGTAGTAGGTTTCGGATCATTCGAAGTAAGAGAAAGAGCTGAAAGAAAAGGAAGAAATCCACAAACAGGTAAAGAAATGAAAATAGCTGCTAAAAAAGCTCCTGTATTCAAAGCTGGAAAAGCATTAAAAGATGCAGTTAATGGATAATTAAAATAATTGAAATTTATATAAATATAATATGAATTCATATAAAGCATAGTTAAACTATGCTTTTACTTAATTATAAAAAATAAATCATGAAAATTATTCATGGTTTATTTTTTTGCTATTTCCGTAGAAAAAATTGACTTTTTTGTAAAAATAAGGTATACTAACCACAGTTTCAAAAAAGGAGAAATGAAAAATGAAAGATAAAAAAAGTATGGTTATGATTATAATAATTGGCATAACTTTGAGTTTATTTTTATGTTTTAACACAACAGTATTTGCAACAACTGGTACTGTTACTACAAATGATTTGAGATTACGAAAAGATAAAAGTACGTCATCAGAAATATTAAAGCTGCTTGATGAAAATACAGAAGTAGAAATAATTAGTGAAGATGGTGATTGGTGTAAAATAAAAAGTGGAAATAAAGTTGGATATGTTAGTAAACAATATATTAAAGTAAAAGACAATAACAATACAACAAAAAACGAAACTAAAAATGAAGTAAAAAATGAAACAAATAGTGAAAATAAAAATACAACAACAGAAAATGTTGTTAATAATACTACAACAGAGCAAAACAATATACAACAAAATACAACAACAGAAAATGATACACAAGCACAAAATAATACAGAAAATCAAACACAAAATAATGTAACAAAAATTAAGCAAGCTACAGTATCAGAAGAAGTATCAATAAGAATAATACCACTAATTAATAGTGATGAGATAAATAAGACAAAATCTGGAGAAAAATATGAAGTATTAAGTTCAGTAGGAGCATGGTCTTATGTGAAAAATGAATCAAAAGAAGGTTGGGTATTAACAGCAAAGATATCTGTAACAGAGCAAACAACTTCAAATAATGACGAGAATAATACAAAAAATCAAGACAATAATGATACTAATACTACAACAGAAAATAATGATGTCAAAGCTGATGAAAATAAAAAGGAAGAAGATAAAAAATCAGAAAAAACATCAAAGACATACTATGTAAAAGGAACATCTGTAAATGCAAGAAGCGAAGCAAATAAATCATCAAGTGTAGTTAAAAAGTTTGACACTAACGATAAAGTAACTGTAACAGGTGAAGATGGTGATTGGTATATAGTTGATATTAATGGAAAAAAAGCATATATTCAAAAATCATTGCTTTCATCAAAAAAAGTTGAAACAACATCAAGAAGTTCAAATAGTTTAACTGAAAACAATGAGGAAAATAATGTTGAAGAACAAAAAGAAGGAACTACAACAGAAACTAATAAATCTGCAGATGCAATTGTAGCATATGCAAAAACATTTCAAGGTTACCCATATGTTTATGGATCAAATGGACCAAGTTCATTTGACTGTTCAGGATTTGTTCAATATGTATATAAACATTTTGGATATTCATTAAGTCGTTCTTCAAAAACACAAGCTAATGATGGTGTAGCAGTAAGTAAAAGTAATTTACAACCAGGAGATATTTTAATATTTAAAAATACTGCTAAAACAGAAATTGGTCATGTTGGAATATATATAGGAAATGGGCAATTTATTCATGCATCAAATCCAAAAACAGGTGTAACAATTTCTTCATTATCATCAGCTTCATATCAACAAAGATATGTAACAGCTAGAAGAATTTTATAATAGGGGTTTATAGTAAGGAGTATTTTTGAAAAGGAAAATTGTTATAATTACTATAAGTTATATATGTGGTTTAATATGGGGGTTATATTTTTATAATATAATCTCCATTTTTCTATTTACAATATTAAATATATATATGATTATACGAAGTGAAAATAAACTAATAATTGCATACATGATTGTAGTTTTGTGTGCATGTATGTATATGCATATAACTTGTAATAGATATAATAAATATACAAATATAGATGAGGTAAAAATTGAAGGGATAATATTAAATAAATATAAAGAATCAGATTACAATGCAGAATATATTATGAAAGTAACTAATCCACAAAAATTCAAAAACATAAGAATTATTCTCAAAACAAAGAAAAATAAGAATATTCAATACGCAGATAAAGTAAGAGCATTGGGAAAATTTGAAATATCAGATTATCAAAGAAATTACAAAGGATATAATTACAATGAATATTTAAGAACAAAAAAGATATTTGGAACTGTGACTGCTAATAATGATAGCATAAAAGTAATATGTAATGGCGAAATGTCAAAATATAATATTTTAGTAAATAAATTATATGAAAATTTAAAACAAAAACTGTATAAAATAATGCCTAAAGATTCGGCAGACATATGTAGTGCTTTGATATTAGGTGATAAATCAAATATAAGTGAAGAAATTATAGATAGTTTTTCTATATGCAATTTATCACATATACTTGCAATATCTGGAATGCATATGACATACATTATTTTATTTTTTTCATATATGATATTAGGATGTAAAAAATCTGAAAAAAATATTATTTTAATTATAATTGTAACTGTATTTTGCAATTTAGTTGGAAATAGCGAATCAATTGTAAGAGCAACAATAATGACTGTATTATATATTTTAGCAGAATTATTAAATAGAAAATCTGATAGTTTAACTAATTTAAGCTTGGCAAGTTTAGTAATATTAATTATAAACCCATATTCTATATTAAATTTAAGCTTTTTGCTCTCATCAGGAGGAACATTGGGAATATTACTGTTTTATAATATAATTGTAAAAATGTTTAATTATATAAAAATATTAAATAAAAATAAGCTGACAAAATATATAAAACAGTCAATAGCATTAAGTATATCAGCAAATATAATAATTCTTCCAATAATTATTATATATTATCATAAATTCTCTTATATCTTTATAATATCAAATATACTGGCAAGCTTATTATTATCATGTATAATGCCATTAATTTTTACAAGCGTTTTTGTTTCTTTTTTTTCAATAAATTTAGCAAGAATAATATCAATACTATTAAATTTTTTTATAAAATGTTTGATTGGAATGGTGAGTATATTATCTAAATTAAAATTTACAAGTATAATTATATGTACGCCATATTTATTTTCTGTAATCATGTATTATGTAATAGTAATAATTCAATTTATAAAATTTAATTCAAAACAATCTAAAAAATTATTTCTAAAAAAGTTATCCAAAAAGTTACTTATAATATACATATTAATTTGCCTTATAACAAATATAGCTAGATTAATAGACGAAAATATGTATATACACTTTGTAGATGTGGGCCAGGGAGATTGCACATTTATACAAACAAGAAATAATAAGAAAATTCTTATAGATGGTGGAGGAAATGAAATAGGAGAGGATTATGTGGGTGAAAATATATTATTACCATATTTGTTAAATAGAAGGTCAAAAGTAATTGATTACATATTTATTTCTCACTTTGATTCAGATCATTGTCAAGGCTTACTATATGTTATGCAAGATATCAAGGTAAAAAATGTAATTATAAGTAAACAATTTGAATATAACGAGAACTATAAAAAATTCTTAAAAATTGCAAAACAGGAAAAAATAAATATAAAAATAGCAAACAAAGGAGACAAAATATATATAGAAAAAAATTTATATTTCGAAGTATTATGGCCAGATGCTTTAGAACCAATATCAGATAACAAAATAAACAACAACTCATTGGTATGTAAAATGGTTTATAAGAAATTCTCAATGCTGTTTACAGGAGATATTGAAAAAATTGCTGAAGAAAAAATAATAGAAACATATAAAAATGAAACAAATAAATTAAAAGCAACAATTATAAAAATACCACATCATGGTTCAAAAACATCATCAACCATGGATTTTATAGAAAAAGTAAAACCACAAGAAGCATTAATAGGAGTCGGAAAGAAGAACAAATTTGGCCATCCAGCAATTACAACGATTCAAACATTACAAAATCAAAATATAAAAATATATAGAACAGATGAAATGGGGGAAATAACAATAAAAACAAATGGAAAAAAATATAAAGTGACAAAATTATTATAAGCTTTTTAAAATAGGTATTTCAGGGAGGATAATCCAAAAAAATTGAATAAAATTTTTCACCTTACAAATAATAATAAAAATATTATAAAAAGAGAGTTGATGAAAATGAGTAAAAGAAACATAATAATAACATGTATAATTTTAACAGTTATAATAATAGGAACATTAATTTTTTATATAGAGCGAATTCATGAACCAAAATTAACAGAAGAAATTATTGTAAATAATACAATAAACAAAGTGGAAATTGTAAATGAAAGTACTATATCCACAAATGTTGAGGAAGAAGTTGTACTTCCAAATACAACACTAATAATGAAACAAACATTTTCAAAATGTGGACATACAGAAAAAGAGCAATACAAAGTTCCAGTTGCTATAGTAAATATGACAAAAGAAGAAGTCGAAAACTATTATACAGATTGGAAGGTTACAAGTTTTTCCAAAAAAGAAATAATTATATCTAAGGAAGCGGATGGTATATGTTCTGAACATTATATTGTAAAGGAGAATAATGGTCATATATCAATTTATAACATAGATGAAAATAATGCTGAGCATTTCGTAAAAAATACAGAAATACTAACGAAATATCTGCCAGAAGAAGATCAAGAAAACTTAAAAAAAGGGATTAAAATAATTGGAAAAAAAGATTTAAGTATCTTCTTAGAAGATTTTGAATAAAAAAGGCGAAACATTAAGTTTCGCCTTAGAGTCTTACTTTTTTAAATTCTTTAAATTTTCGAAATATCCTTTTGCATAAAATGAATTAAAGTACATAATTAATGAGAATATAGTCATTGCTAATCCTAAATAATAAATATATGTATCAAATCTATATGGTATATTAAAGTAAGCAATTATAAAAGAAGAAACAATTGCAATGTAAAATAAAACTGTTGTAAGTTTTCCATACCATTTACTAGATACAACTAAATCTTTACCATAAAGGAAAGAGGCTCCTGCTATCATCATAAATTCTTTTATAAAAATTATGAACAATATCCATATAGGAATAATTGGTTCACCCGAAGATGTTGTTTTTAAAGATAAAGTTATTAAAATTGATAATTGAGTTGCTTTATCTGCTAATGGGTCTATTAGTTTTCCAAAGTCTGTTATAAAATTAAACTTTCTTGCTATAAAACCATCTAATACATCAGTTAAACCTGATATAGTAAGAAGTATGAAAGCTATTAAATATTTGTTACACACAAGTGAAACTATAATAAATGGTATTAAAACAAACCTTGATAAAGTGAGTATATTTGGTATATTTTTCTTCATAATAACCTCCGTTTTTTATTATATTATTCTACTACAAAAGATAATTCGTTATTTATACAATCTATATTAACTGTTTGACCGTTTTTTAAGTCTGATTTTAAAATTAAATCTGATAATTCGTCTTCAACATATCTTTGTATAGCTCTTCTTAAAGGACGAGCACCATATTTTAAATCTGTGCCTTTTTCTAATAAGAAATTCTTAGCTGAATCAGATATGTTCATTATAATATCCTTATCTTGTAATGCTTTATTTGTATTTTGTAACATTAAATCAACAATTTGAAGTAATTCTGTATTAGTTAATGCTTTAAATGAAACAATTTCGTCAATTCTATTTAAAAATTCTGGTCTAAATGTTTCTTTTAAACTATCTAATACTTTATTGTTTATTGCGGTATCATTATTATTAAATCCTATTGAATTAGTATTTAAATTTGAACCAACATTTGAAGTCATAATGATAATTGTATTTTCAAAGCTTACAGTGTTTCCTTGGCTATCAGTTAATCTTCCATCATCTAAAACTTGTAATAATAAATTAAATATATCTGGATGAGCTTTTTCTATTTCATCAAATAAAACTATTGAATAAGGTTTTCTTTTAACTTTTTCAGTTAATTGACCGGCATCATCATATCCAACATATCCAGGAGGTGATCCAATAAGTTTAGCTGTTGAATGACTTTCCATATATTCAGACATGTCTACACGAATTATTGAATTTTCGTCACCAAACATTTCATAAGCAAGTGATTTTGCAAGTTCTGTTTTACCAACACCAGTTGGTCCAACAAATATGAAAGAGGGTGGACGTTTAGTGGTTTTTAATCCAGCTCTATTACGTCTAATAGCTCTAGAAACAGATTTTACTGCTTCATCTTGACCAATAACTCTTTTATGAAGATTTTGCTCTAAATTTAATAATTTTTGTGTTTCTTCTTCAGTTATTTTCTTTACAGGAATTTTTGTCCAACGTTCAATTACATTTGCAATATCTTGCGTTGTTAAAGAAACAACTTTCATACTTTTATTTAAAGCATCAATTTGCTCTTGAAGTTTGCATTCACGCATTTTTAATTCAGCTGCTTTTTGATAATCTTCTGTAGAGTCAGCTTGAGCAGCCTCAGCCTTTTCAGCTTGAACATCTTGAAGTTCATTTTTTAGTACTTCCAATTCATATAAATCTTTATTGTTTAAATTTATTTCAGAGCAAGCTTCATCTAATACATCAATAGCTTTATCTGGTAAAAATCTATCATGTATATATTTTTCAGACATGATAACAGCCTGTTTTATAACATCTGTAGATATTTTTACTTTGTGGAAGTCTTCATAATATTTTTTTATACCCTCTAATATTTTTGTTGTATCATCAATATTTGGCTCTTCAACTAAAACTGGTTGGAATCTACGTTCTAGAGCAGAGTCTTTTTCAATATATTTTCTGTACTCGTTAAGAGTTGTTGCACCGATAACCTGAAAATCGCCTCTTGCAAGTGACGGTTTAAGGATATTTGCAGCGTCTGCACTGCCCTCTGCGGCACCTGCACCAACGATAGTATGAAGTTCATCAATGAAGAGGATAGTGTTCTTTGACTTTTTAACCTCGTCAATAGCCGCCTTAATTCTCTCCTCAAAGTCACCTCTGTACTTCGCACCTGCTACCATACCTGTGAGGTCAAGGCTGACAACTCGCTTGTCTTTAAGAATTTCAGGCACATTGCCCTTTGCAATTTCAAGTGCAAGTCCCTCTGCAACCGCAGTTTTACCTACACCGGGTTCACCGATAAGAACAGGATTATTCTTTGTACGGCGGGAAAGAATCTGGATAACCCTCTGGATTTCCTTTTCTCTGCCGATTACAGGATCAATTTCGCCGTTCTTTGCGGCTTGAGTAAGATCTCTGCCGAATTTATCAAGAGCCGAACCGCCTTTCTGTGAACCGTTCGGAGCGGACTCGTTTTCAAAACCGCCGAAACCGTCATCTGCACCGCCCTGCATACCTTTTGACACAGCCTGTGCAAGTCTTTCAACAGATACACCGAGTTCTTCAAGAAAAGCTACTGCGTAGCTGTCGCTCTCCGAAAGGATTGCAAGGAGCAAATGCTCTGTGCCTACATAGGTGTAGCCTGTTTTTGAAGAAATGATAACTGCGGCTCTCAGAACTCTCTTTGTACGGGGAGTAAAATCATCGGGAGTAAGCTCAACGAGCGACATTGTACCGTTAATGGATTCAAGCTTTTCACGGAGAGCATCTTCCGTTACTCCGCACTCATTAAGAGCGGTTGCGGCAACACCGCTGCCCTCTTTTACGAGTCCGTAAAGAATGTGTTCTGTACCGACATAGTTGTGGCGCATTTCCTCTGCACTTTCAATCGCAAGATTAAGCGCCTTGTTTGCTTTTTCTGTAAAACCTTTGAACTGATACATAAAATCATCACCCTTCCTTGTGGATAATGTATTAACTGCTTATTTTCTATGAAAGAGCCTCTCTTAAAATTTTTGCCCTTTCAATATCTCTTTCCTGTGCGGAAAGATTTTTTCCTGAGTTTACCATAAGCGTTGCAGGCTCAATTTTTTCCATAAGAGAGTCAACAACATCTGCGGTAACATCTTTTATCTGTCCCGACAAAATGCCGAAACGAACATTTGACAACAGCTTTAAAGCCTCGTCATGAGTCATAACCATTGCCGATTTCAACAAACCTAAGCTTCTGCTTACGCTGTCCTGAATATCAATACTCTTTGCAAGTCTTTCTCTTGCCTGTCGTTCCTGAGAAACAAGCTGTTTTGTGATGTTCTCAAGATTTTCAATAGCGGCTTTTTCGGAGATACCGAGCGTTACCTGATTTGAAAGCTGATAAAGCGAACCGCTGGGTTCTGAGCCTTCACCGTAAGCACCACGGATTGTAAGTCCGAGCTTTGAAAGGTTGCCTGCAATTCTGCCGATTGTACGGCTCTTTTCAAGTGCCGGCAGATGGAGCATAACAGAGGCTCTCATGCCTGTACCGAGATTTGTAGGGCATTGTGTAAGATAACCGAGCTTGTCATCAAAAGCAAATTCAAGGTTTTCATCAAGCAGGGTGTCAAGCTTATCGGCTGTGTCATATGCCTGTTCAAGCGACAAGCCGTCTGTGATAACCTGAAGTCTTATGTGATCTTCCTCGTTAATCATAATGCTCATGCTTTCATCCTTGCTCAACAGCAATGCTCTGCCCTCTGTTTCGCTGATGAATTCGGGACTTACAAGATGTCTTTCAACAAGTGACACACCCTGTGCCTCTGTCAAATCATCAAGCTTAATCAGATTGAAATCCGAGGCAATTGAGCTGTTGCTGTCCCTGATTGCACTTGTAACCTTTTCAATAACCTTTTTTCTGCCCTGTTCGGACAGTCGGCACGGAAACGGGTAATCTTTCAGGTTTCTTGCAAGTCTTACTCTGGTGGAAATTACTTCGTTACTCATAATTAAGCCTCCATTTCCTTAATCTGGTCTCTTAACTCTGCGGCATGTTCAAAATTCTGTTCCGAAATTGCCTTGTCGAGTTCCTTTTTAAGTGCCTTGATTTTATCTTTCTTTGTCATCTCGGCACTCTTTTCGGCTTTCTTTGTACCGAAACGGCTGTTCTTACCGCAGTGGGTTGTGTTGCCGTGGATTCTTCTGATTGAAGGAAGAAGCTGGTCGCCGAAGATTTCGTAACATTTTGCACAGCCTACATGACCCGACTTTGCAATATCGGAATATGAGCTTCCGCAGAAGTCACAGCGTGTTGCCTGAGTTCTTGCGGGAAGGCTGTTGCCGAAGAAACTTCCGAGGAGTCCCGAAAATTCGTCCTCAAAGTTACCGAAGATGTTTGTGTATCCCATTTTCTTTGCACATTCACTGCACAAATCATATTCCTTAATTTCACCGTTGATAACGGTCTTTACATGAGTATTAGCATTGTTAGCACCGCATTTTTGACATTTCATAATAACTGCCTCCGTTCAAAATCAACTTAATGTGAGCAACATATTCTTGAACAAGTCCGCTCGCACGGCATCTCGTTTACTCTGTTCAACATTTGTAAGCGTTCTATCGGACAACGCCGAGGCTATCAGCTTTGCCGATGTAAGCTCAATCATATCTCTTTGCAACATATTTTTGAGCATTGCCTCTGCACTTGCCTTGTCAAGTGTTGTTCCAATCGAATTTATTATATGCATAAGCGCCGTACCTCTATCCATCTTCACACGGCTTATTCGGATAAATCCGCCACCGCCCCTACGGCTCTCTACAATGTAGCCTTTTTCGGGAGTGAATCGGGAGGTTATAACATAATTGATTTGGCTCGGTACACATCCGAGGTTGCCGGCGAGTTCGTTTCGCTGAATCTCCGCACTGCCGTTTTCACGGTCAAGCATCTCTATAATGTACTGTGCCACCAAATCGCTCATTCTCATTTTGGTCGCCTCTTTTCATTTGTTTGACTACATTATAATATCAAGGTCAGAGAAAGTCAAAGTCAATTAAAGTCAAAAATTAAAGCATAAGCTTTGAAATTCTCACGAATCCTCGCTTATGCTCTCATTTCCTAATATTTTAAAATATTTTTGACTTTTTCTGACTTTCGTTTTTTATCCGATAAAGTCTGACTTTTCAAGCAATTTGACCTTACATAATCACATTAACCGTGTAATCAACATCGTAAATTTCACCGTCAAACCAATTTATAAAACCTATGTAGATGCAGATTTTGTCATCATGTTTATTCATATCACGAACAACCTTAAAGCACTCCGACCAACCCGAAAAGCGTTCAAGTCTTTTGACTGTATCAACATCGGCATTGCCGTTTACAAACACACACATTGCAAGGTGACGGGTTGACGATAACATTCTTACAAAATCGAAGAACATCATATTAACCTCATCGCCCGAACATTCAATTTTAAGAGCGTCTTCCTCGATTTTGTTTCCGAAAAAATCAAGCACATTGTCAAACGCTGAATCAAAGTCATCGGTTTCAGCGTTCTTTAGTCCCTGCGAAAACTTGTAAATTGCGGTAGATGCATAAATTCTCTTAATTTTTTCAATCGTCACGGCAATCACCTTCTCGGTATCGTTACTTTTATTATTATACATTATATAAGCAAATTTGACAACAAGTATGTTATTCGGGCGGTTCAATACAATTTTTGTAATAAAAACATTTGAAATTAAACAAAAATTTTGTGTTTTCCGATTGACAATTGTACAGAGATATTGTATTATACAATTGTACTAATGAATTAGTTCAATTGCTTGATAAGGAGCGTGATTTTATGTACAGCGACTTTGCATTAATAACAGTTTTATATACTATACTCTGCATCGGTGCTATCGGAATAAGCACAGGAAAACTGTTTGCCATAAATCACGGCATTTCAAAATATCTTGCTAAAAAGTCATATAGCGGCAATTTTAAAACAGTAAAAACAACATTTACTTCACTTGGTGTTGAATATGTTTCGATAGCAATAATTGCACTTTTCATCAGTTTATGCACCATAAATACAATTTACACAAATGCATTTTTTGATGAACTGTTGCCTGAATTTTTCTCGACAGCTGTTACCGTATTTGCAATCGTTGTTCTTGGTGCAGAATGTGATTTTGGTTTGTGGTTACTCTTTGCAATACCCTATACTTTTCTGATTATTGCAAACATTCTCATTCTGTTTTTCGTCAATTACAAATTTGTTTACAAGGATTTTGAAGTTTCTAAAAATAAAAAAATGAAACTCTCGTTTTTCACAGCACTTGCAAACGCACCGTATGAATTGTTAATACCATACGGTCAGTTTGGAACGATGATTTTCAAAAATATAATTTAATGTTAAGGAGGTTTGGTTATGAGATTTGCATACATATATATTATATTCGGCATTTGTGCCGTTGCAGTAAGCATAGGAAAAGCTTTAGCAGTAAATTTCAGTATTTCAAAATACCTTTCTAAAAAGCCTTATAAAGGTGATTACAATTTCAAAAAGGTTGTGTTATATACTCTGGGAACAAACTATATTTTGTTATCAGCAATTGTTCTGTTTATTTTAGGAACAATTGTTTGCAGTATATATAAATATTTGAATTTAGGACAATTGCTATCAGCATTTTTTCCTGGATTTGCAATGGCTCTTTTTGGTCCCAAATATGATATAATCGGTGATGAGTACGATATGTGTAGTGAACTTGTTATACCTTTCTTTATTTTAGTTATTCTAAGCATTCCAATGCTGTTTCTTATCAATTACAAATTCGTTTACAAAGATTTTGAAGTTTCTAAAAATAAAAGAATAAAACTCTCACTTTTCACCGCACTTGCAAATGCTCCTTATGAATTTTTAATTCCCTACGGAATGATTGTAGATATGATTATTGACAGTATTATATTTTGATTTTGTGTTTAAGGAGAGATGATTTATGTTTAACTCGGCAACTCTCGCTGTTATATTATTATATATACTTTCAGCCATACTTTTTACATCTACTACCGTTTCGATTGCTATATATTATGCAAGAAAAAAAGCTGATACAGAAGAAAAAGCACTTATAACAAAAAATGATTACAAAAAAACAATTCTGATTTTTTCAATTATAAACTTTATTGCATCATTTGCCGCAACGGCTGTTGCACATATTGCAGACTCAGGTAATTACAACCACCTTTCAATAGGACAATTTTCTTATTTATCTTTAATATTTGTGGCAGGCGTAGTTGAATTTTTTATTGCAAAGATTTTCCTGTTCAAAGGCAGACAAAACGGAAAGAGCCGCAGTCTTTGCCGCAATATGCGCACCGTATTACATATTTATCGTAAGCTCACCGATAGTTCCGTATATAATCGCAGTAACTCTTTACCCCTGCTGATTTTAACGAAGTGATATTATGAATGAAAACTCAAATCCCGAAATCTTAATCACTATAATTATTTTATCTGTACTTCTTGCCATACTTTCTGTTACAACAGCATTTTGCCATACGGAAAGAAGTGCGGGTTACAAAAACAAAGTAAACATCGGCAAAAAGAATCACATAATAATTTACCCGATATTTTTTGTTTTGCATATGACAGCAATACTGCTTTTTAATCTTCCGTTTCCTGACTTAACTTGCTATCTTTCATTCAGCATAGGAAGTATTGTTTTTATTTTTTTGATTCAAGCTGTTATTGCTTATTTTACGATGTTTAAAAAGTTTGAATGCGATACGGGTACAAAAGTCGGCAAATCAATTGTTTTTTCGCTGATTTCAACACCATTCTACAGTATCCTTTTTGGTGTGGCTTTTGCATTCTTTTTCCCGTACAGTGTCGGCATTCCTATTCTTATGATAATAGGCTTATTCATTTACTGCATTACAAGTTATAGGTGATATTATGAAAAACATAAAAAACGGTGAGCAGATGCCCACCGTTTTTGTGTTTAGCTTTTTTAATTTGAAATTAGTCTGAAGATAATCAAGCTTTTAAAATTAAAATATTTAACCTCAGTTACGAGAAATTAAACTAAAACAATAAAAATTCAATTAATTATTCAGCTGCTTTTCTTTTTGCAAAACATTCGCTGCAATAGTAGCTTTTGCCTTCAACAGGCTTGAAAGGAATCCTTGCAGTTCCGCCGCATTCAGCGCAAACGGTTTCAAAGAATTCTCTCTCTGTCTTGGCAGCATTTTTACGAGCCTGTCTGCAAGCCTTGCAACGCTGCGGTTCGTTTGTGAAACCCTTTTCAGCGTAAAATTCCTGCTCTCCTGCAGTAAAAACAAATTCGTTTCCGCATTCTTTGCAGACAAGTGTCTTATCTTCGTACATTGGTATTTACCTCTCTTTTTCTACCTCTCGGAGGTTAGTTTGTTGCCCCGTGCGGAGTTGCACCGCAATACTGTTAAGGACAAATATTAATTTTCGGTTCACCGCTCAGCCGACATTCAGACCGCCGTGAACCTTTTTCCTTGCTCTTTGCAAGGCATTGTCAACCGCCTTTTCGGTTACGGAAAGCTTTTCTGCAATTTCCTTATAACTCAAGCCGTTGCCGTAGAGCATAAGAACATCGTATTCGGACTTTGACAGCACACTTTGAAGTCGCAACATCAACTGGTCAAGCTGTTCTCTGCACATCAAAAGTTCTTCGGGAGTTTTGGCGGAATCTTCAATTGACTCGCCCACATCGTCCATCGGAACAATGCTTGATGAGGGAATGGCTTTTTTCTGTTCTCCCCGTCTGATTATAGAAATAAATCTTCTTTCAACAACAACCGACATATAGCTTTTAAAGCTTGCACCGCCGTTTTGGTCAAAGGCTTTGCAGGAACAAAGCAGTCCCACAAGTCCTTCCTGAACAAAGTCATTGTGTTCATAACCCTCTGCCGAAAACTTTCGTGCAATTATGCTGATTGTGTCAAGATATCTTACGACAAGCTCATCAAAAGCACGGTCATCACCAAGACTCACAAAATGTGCAAGCTGTGCGTCGGATAAAGTACCGTAGGATTTTTGCAATTCGGTCATAACCTGCCCCTAATACTTATTCTTATACGCTTAATAGTATAACAAAAACGCACAAATGTCAACAACCCGAAAGCAATTTCTGTAATATTGCATTATGATATGGAAATTATTTGTGCAAAATAGCTGAAATAAAGTCGGAATTACATACATTATGAAACTTGTTAAGAGAAGCAGAAAATGTTATACTTTATATTATTAATTTATTACGATTTTTATTTATCGGTTCGGGGGAATTTTTATGGTTGTTACCTGCAACAGTTTTGGCGTGAGCGGTATGGACGGCTACAAGGTTGAGCTTGAGGCATCAATGTACAACGGCACACGGGAATTTGATATGGTCGGTCTGCCCGACGCCGCCGTGCGTGAGAGCAAGGACAGGGTTCTCAGTGCATTAAAGAACTGCGGATTCAGATATCCTGCCGCACATATGACCGTGAACCTTGCCCCTGCCGATATCAAAAAAGAAGGGCCTATTTACGATTTGCCGATTGCGGTTGCAATTCTTATACTGCTCAATCAGATTAAGAGCAACATCTCCGACTGCGCATTCATCGGTGAGCTTTCGCTTTCGGGAGAAGTCAGAGGAATCAACGGAGTTCTGCCCATGGTAATCAAGGCGAAGGAATGCGGTATAAAGAAAATTTATGTTCCGAAAGCCAACGCAAGCGAGGGTGCTGTTGTTGACGGAATTGAAGTGTATGGTATTGACAACATTCTTCAACTGAAAGATTATCTCAATCACATTCTCGAACCTACACCCGCAAAGCCGAATACACATTCTCCCACGGAAGAACGGGACTACATTCCGGATTTTTCCCAGGTAAAGGGTCAGCTTGAGGTGAAGCGTGCGCTTGAAATTGCCGCTGCCGGCGGTCATAATATTCTGCTCATAGGCCCTCCGGGTTCGGGCAAAAGTATGCTTGCAAAACGAGTTCCGTCAATTCTGCCTGATATGAGCTTTGACGAAATGATTGAAACCACAAAAATCCACTCAATTGCAGGAACGCTAAAGCATGACGGACTTATCACAACACGGCCGTTCCGTTCGCCTCACCACACGGTAACGCCCGTAGGACTCGGCGGAGGAGGTACGGGGACTATCAGACCGGGTGAAGTTTCACTTGCAAACAACGGTGTGCTGTTTCTTGACGAGCTGCCCGAATTTTCAAGGACGGCGCTTGAGGTACTCCGTCAGCCGATTGAGGACGGCTCTATCACAATTTCAAGATCAGGTCAAAAATGCACCTATCCGTGTTCGATTATGGTGGTTGCCGCAATGAACCCATGTCCGTGCGGATATTACGGTGATCCGACAAGAAAATGCACCTGTTCGGAACAGAAGATAAAACGCTACCTCAACCGCATTTCGGGTCCGCTTCTCGACCGTTTTGATATTCATGTAGAAGTGCCTGCTGTGAAATTTGAAGAACTGCGTGACACTTCATCTGCCGAATGTTCAGCCGACATCAAAAAGAGAGCCGACAGAGCAAGAGAAATTCAGCGAGAAAGATTTAAGGGTAGTAAAACAACCTGCAACGCAAAAATTAACGCAGAGCAGTTTGAAAAGGTCTGCGTAATTGATAAAGAGGCTGAACAGACGCTCAAGGACGCTTTTGAAAGTCTTGGACTTACCGCAAGAGCGTATGACAGGGTTTTGAAAGTTGCAAGAACCATTGCCGATTTGGACGAGTCGGAAATAATCCGCTCCGAGCATGTTCTTGAGGCGGTTCAATACCGCAGTCTTGACCGCAAATATTGGGCAAAATAAGACTTATACCTTACACAAAAATTAAAAATATCACTTTTAAAAAGTACGGCTTTATGCTATACTACTATAGTGCGACATCAAAGCGATGTTGCAGTTTCATGACACAGGAGGTTTTTTATAATGGAAATTACAAAGAATTCAATAATCGGTGATGTTCTTGATCAGTACCCCGACACAGCAGAACTTTTCTTCAGCATCGGTATGCACTGCCTTGGCTGTCCTGCATCACGAGGCGAAACGATTGAAGAGGCTTGTATGGTACACGGTGCAGATGCAGATGCACTCGTTGCAGACCTTAACAAAGCAATTGCATAATGAACGGCGCATCTGATTTTTCGCTTGATAACCGTCTTGCGCTT
>ERZ772991.122-NODE-122-length-100079-cov-30.882648_pt1 | contig 100079 bp, 85 predicted proteins | sample MGYA00511128_ERZ772991 | MGnify/ENA primary metagenome ERZ772991 (study PRJEB29015, sample SAMEA2737655) | human gut metagenome | biome: human gut; feature: human-associated habitat; material: faeces | place: China | collected 2012 ... | reverse complement strand
TTTTCCCTAACTGCGCCAGCTTTATGTTACTTTGCATCTACACAGCAGGCATTTCTCGGGGGTCTGGCTGAGGTCACGGTTTTTGGCCTTGTTGCCGTCTTCCTCTGTGTAGCTGTTGCAGTACAGCCAGTTGAGGGAGGAAGTGGAACCGTCAGCCTGGAGATTACCAAAGGCGGGGACGAGCTGGCCCTTATGGTAGACCTTGTCCTTCACCTTGGTGTCCTTCCAGAACACGCCGTTGATACGTTTGGTCCACTCTTCAGCCTTGTACTTTTCGCACCAGTTGAGGCCGAGGATAGGATCCGGGAACGTACCGCCTTCCTTCCTGTAGAGGTCGCGGATTTTGTTGATCAGCGGCACGAGCATGTCGCCGAAGTCGCGGGCTTCGCCGGCAGGCTCGACAGCCTTGTCAAACCACTGCAGCCAGCGTCCGGAGTTGGAGACCGTGCCTTCCTTCTCGATACGCTGTGCGGACGGGAGGAAGAACACCTCGGTCTTCATCTTCTTGGGATCGACGCCGGGACGGTGCCAGTTATCGGAGGTCTCGGAATGGTGAATTTCACCCATGACGAGCCAGTCAAGATTGTCGAGAGCCGAACGGATCTTGTTGGAATCCGGGAAGCTCTGGCAGGGGTTGACGCCGATGATAAAGGCACCGCGCATCTTGTTCTTCTGAGCCTGGTTAATGGCGTAGTAATAGGAATAGTCGCCATTGGGCTCCAGTTTGGGCACCCAGCTGTAGCAGAAGTCGTTCTCGGGTGTGGCGTTGTCACCGTACCAGCCCTTGAGCAGACTTACCATGTACTTGGGGTTGTTGGCCTTCCAGTTGGTGCTGTTGGCAAACAGAGGCTTGGGAGTAATACCGGCGAGGTAATCCTTGAGGGTCTGCTTGTCAGAGCGGGGCATGCCCATGTAGCCGGGGAGGCTGTCATAGAGGATGGTGTGGTCAGTGGACCCCTGAACGTTAGGTTCGCCGCGGAGGGCGTTAATACCGCCGCCGGCGACGCCGATATTGCCGAGGAGGAGCTGGATGATGGCGCTTGAACGGATGATCTGCACACCGTTGGAGTGCTGCGTCCATCCGAGGGCGTACAGGAACGTGCCGGCCTTGTCAGGCTTGCCCGTGGCTGCAAACGTCTTCCAGACCTTCAGCAGGTTCTCTTCGGAAACGCCCGTTACGTCAGAGGCGTTTTTCAGGGTGTATCTGGAATAATGCTTCTTGAGAAGGTTGATGACGCAGCGGGGATTCTTCCACGTGTCGTCACGGACGAGATAACCGTCCGGGCCCTTCTCGTAAGCCCACTTCTTCTTGTCGTAGCGGCGGGTCTTGGGATCGTAGCCGCTGAAAAGGCCGTCCTTGAAATCGTAGTCCTTTCCCACAACAACGCTGGCGTTGGTGTAGTTGAGGACATACTCCTTCTGGTACAGCTTGTTCTCGAGGATGTAGTTAATCATACCGCCGAGGAACGCGATATCGGAGCCGGAGCGCAGCGGCACGTGATAATCGCAGCGGGCGGAAGTTCTCGAGAACTTGGGATCAACGTGGATCAGCGTGGCACCATTGTCCTTGGCGCGGAGGATCCACTTCATGGAAATAGGATGATGTTCGGCAGCGTTGCTGCCCATGATAAGTACGCAGTTGGAATTCTTAATATCAATCCAGTGGTTCGTCATAGCACCACGTCCGAACGACTCTGCCAGAGCCGCAACAGTGGGGCTGTGTCAGACACGGGCCTGGTGGTCCATAGACACTATACCCAGGCTTTTAAGTGCTTCCTGAATGACTGCGCATTCTTCGTTAGAGGCGTGAGAGGTGCCCATCCAGCAGATGGTTTCCAGCCTGTTGACAGTCTGGCCCTTATCGTTCTTCTGGATGAAACTCTTGTCGCGTTCCGCCTTCACGCGGCGGGCGATCTGATCGAGGGTCCAGTCCCAGTCCTTTTCTTCCCACTTGTCAGAGTAGGGAGCACGGTACAGAGGCTTCATAACGCGGCCCTCAGTATGCGTGTACATGCTGAACAGGGATGCGCCCTTGGCGCACAGGGATCCCTCGTTGATGGGAAAGTCCGGGTCGCCCTCGGTGGAAATAAGTTTTCCGTTCTTCACATAGGCCACGATCTGGCAGCACACAGCGCAGAAAGGACACACGCTGATGTACTCCTTGCAGCCTTCAATTTTCAGTGAACGGGCGTAAGCATGGGCTTCTTTCATATTGAAACCCATATGGCCCAGTGACAGGAACAGCACACCGGCGCCGACGCCCTTCAGGAAGCTTCGACGAGTACTCTTCATCGTCAACACTCCTTCTTATTATCGGTAAAGCCCCGGAACGGACAATATTCCAGAGGCTCGTCATAAAAGTTAACAGAAAAGACTCCCCAGCGGGAATCAGGACAAGCATAGCCAAAAAATCGTGACGGTTCAAGAGGGTGTTGGATTTCAAATGGAATCCCTACGCTATATAACTCACTTAAAATACATAAATTTTTTCTTTTTCGTAAAAAAAGATTCCGCTCACGAAAACATGTAAAAAAACAATTTTTCAGTCACGAAAAAACAGTTATTTTCCTCCCGTCAGGTCACGGTTTTACCCTGCCCAAAAAAGATAAAAAGCAGGTCTCCCAGGCTCTTCTCTTACGGCATATGCCGGAATCGGGCGCCATACGGGCTTCACAAAATTGTCTTCATCCTGCAGACCAGAAGATTTTTCGTGCTTCAAGAGAGGAAAAAAAGAAAAAAAACGTGTTTCTGCACCCAGGTTTCATCAAAAAAAAACAAATAAATAAATAATGACAGGGGGTAGAACCTCCTGTAAAACTGAAGCAACCATACCTGAAAAACCCCGGGAGGAATTCGCATCATGCTCGGACACGCTTTTTTCTTTGCCTGCGTCCTGGTTCTATCCCTCCTTTCCCCCCTGTCACCCCATGCCGCCACGTCCTACTGGAAGGTAAGTACGAGCAATCCTGCTTCAGACATGTGGGATAACGGACTTTCCGTCTTCTTTAATCTGGACACAAAACAGTGCGAAAAAAAATATGGAGAAGAATGGCCGCAGATGTGCGATGCCCCTGCTTTCGGGGAAATCAACGCAGCGGCCGATGGTGTCGTCATGACTCCGTCCGTCCCGGGTTCGTGGCGCTGGACTGGGCCCACGAGCCTGCATTTTTCTCCACAGAAGCAGCTGCAGCCCGGTACGGTGTACAGCATTGATCTGAGCGGGCTCAGAATTCCCCAGCGCATCAGCGCGGCTCCGCTCAGACTGAGGTACCAGACCCAGCCCCAGGGTGTGTCCTTCCAGCGTGAAACCATCTGGATTGATCCCGCAGCCAGGGGGACACACGCGGTTTCCATCCCCGTTCAGTTCGTATGGCCCGTCGACACGGCCGATATTGAAAGGCGGACGACCCTGACCCCTTCCGGCGCTGCGGCAGGTCTGTCCTTTGGCCCCCTGCGCTTCGTCTGGAATGAAAACAGGGATCAGGCGGTCATTTCCGCCCCGATTGCGAGCCTCTCCGGAGAGAACACCCCAGCTGTTCTGAAAATCAGCGGGATGCCCGCATTTATTATGAAAAACAACGGCACGCGTAATTTCCCCGACGCCGCCGCCAAAGCCGCATCCCGCTCCTTCACAGTCAGCGGTTCCTCCCGTCTCATGCAGATCAAAGACATCACTCTGCGCAAAGATTTCGACAGCGGCCTCAACACCAGATATGTCCTTGAATTAAAAACCAGCCTGCACGTGCGCCCTACAGATCTTGAAAAATTTCTTGATATCACTGAACTTCCCGCCCGCATCGACAGCAGCGCCGTCTCTGACACGGACTGGAGCAAAATGCCCAGTCTCTCCGCAAACGATTTCAAAAACGGCAAGAAACTCACCCCTGTTCTCCTGACTTCCAGCGAACCGTCCAGCCGTTTTGTCTACACCATCCCGGCCGAATCAGGCCGGTACATTGCCATTCTCCTGAAAAACGGACTGCCTTCCACGAGCGGACTCACTCTCGCGGCGCCCTATCTGAGAGTGATTCAGGCTCCTGACATGGGATCCGGGCTCTCCTTCCTGCAGCCAGGCAGCATTCTGACTCTCAGCGGCTCCAAAAAACTCGATATCTATGCCATGGGCCTCGATGAAATCAGGTGGAAAGCCAGGCGTGTCCGCCTGCCTTTCCTTGCCATGCTGACGAAAAATATCTTCCTGGAAGAAAACGGGTCCTCCGATGCTGAAGATATCACGGCTCTGAGCGAGACAGTAGAGGGACGCATCTCCGTTCCCGTAGGACCTCAGGGCCGGGCAGCCTTCCCCAGCCTTGACCTCGCTCCTCTCATAGGCGGACCAAACGATGACGTCCGCGGCGTGATGCAGATCGCTCTCGAGGGATACCGCTCCGGCCGGAAGGAAGCTTCCGTGTCCCGCTTTGTTCTCGTTTCGGACATCGGACTTGTCGCAAAGCGCACGGCAGACGGTTCATATCAGGTTTTCTGCCAGCAGCTTTCAAACGGCACCGCCTGCCAGGGTGCTACCGTCTCCCTTCTGGCTGCCAACGGCACGGCTCTGGCCACGGCAAAAACCAACAGCACGGGTCTCGCCGTTTTTCCCAAGGTTCCCTCTGGTCCTGACGCCGGCAGTCCTGCTGCCGTCACTGCCGAAAATGGCTCGGATCTGGCCTGGCTTTCTCTCAGGGACAAATCCCGCACACTGGATATGAGCGCTTTTGAAACGTCGGGGCGCCACGCAGTCGGAGACGGCCTTATTGCCTCCGTCTTTACGCAACGCGGTATGTACATGCCCGGCGAGACCCTGCATTTCAGCACCGTCATCCGGCGCTTTGACTGGCAGCCCCTGCCTGCGGAACTGCCTCTTGAGGCCGTGCTGACCAGTCCCACGGGAATTGTTCTGCAGAAAACCAAGATTGTACCCGGAACCGACGGGCTGGCTGAAATTTCCTGGGATTCTCCGTCGGACTGCGCCACCGGAACTTACCGGCTCGACATTCAGCTCCCCTCCGGCAGAGGGAGCGGCGAAGATGGCAAAATTCTCGGCTCCTGCTCTACCCGCATTGAGGAATTCGAGCCAGACACCCTGGCCATGCAGACCGAGTTTGCGCCATCAAGACCAAAAGGATGGGTGCGCACGGACAGCAGCGCTCCCAAGAGCAGCGTCAGCGTCCGCCTTTCCACTCTTTATGGGACAGCGGCTGCCGGACACAGCGTGCACACGTCCCTGACTGCCACTCCGGCACGCCTGCACTTCAAAGGATTTGAAAACTACACCTTTTTTGATGCAACACCGCCACTCTCTGAGACCCGCACACAGGAACTTGCCGCTGCGGTCACCGACAGCGATGGCAAAGTCAGCATTTCCCTGCCCGTCAGCGGCTACCGCGGCACCTTCTCAGGCTCAGTACAGCTCGAAGGGTTTGAAGCAGCCGGAGGACGCGGTGTCACCCGCCGCATAGACTCCCTCTTCTCTCCGCTCGCTGTGATCCTCGGCTACAGGCCCGTGAAGTCGGCCAATAATCTTGGCTGTCTCATGCAGAATGCCGAGGCCGGACTGCACTTCATCGCCCTCGACAATAACCTCAGTAATGTCGCCCTCCAGGACGTCACTGTTGCCTTCGCCAACCGGCGCTATGTCAATTCTCTCGTCGTCGACGCGCGTGGCGAATACCATTACGACGACACTCCTGTGGACAGTCCTATTTCTTCAAAGACTGCAGCCGTGACAGAAAACGGACTTGATGTCGCCCTGGACACATCCAGGCCCGGAGATTTCCTGCTCACTCTCAAAGACAAAAACGGCACCATTCTGGCCAGTGTTCCCTATACAGTCGCCGGAAATGACCTCACTCTTCCCCAGGGTGAAACGGGAACAGCTGGTCTGGCGAAAAGTGATCTCAGGCTCATTCTTGACAAAAAGGACTGCCGCCCCGGAGAAACACTGAAAATGCATCTTTCCCTGCCTTATGAAGGCACGGGACTCATCACCATTGAAAGGGATACCGTTCTGGCGCACAAATGGTTCCAGGCAAAGGCAGGAGAAACAATCCAGGAAATCACGGTTCCTGAAAACTTTGAGGGCCGCGGCTACGTCAGCGTACTCTTCAACAGATCGCAGTCCAGCAGCGCTCTCGCCATGAAGCCCATGGTCTACGCGGCAGCACCTTTCCTGTGCGGCATGGCCGCCCGGGACATGGGGCTCAGCCTCAGCGTTCCCGAAACAGTGCTGCCAGGCAGCACGCTCGGCATCAGGGTTAAGGCTGCCCATCCTGGGAGAGTGGTCCTTTTCGCTGTGGACGAAGGCATTCTCTCGCTCACCGGATTCGCTTCTCCCAACCCGCTGAACGATCTTCTTGCCGACCGCAGCCTTGACACCGTCACCGCTCAGGCTTTCGACCTTCTCATGCCCGATCACGCCCGCCTGCAGGGACGTATCCCGGCCTTCGGCGGTGGCATGGCCAGCCCCGGCGGACGTTTCCTGAATCCTTTCCGCCGGCGCAGCGAACCGCCCTTCGCTTTCTGGCAGGGAATAGCTGATGTTTCTCCTGATGGCACCGTCGTAAATGTCCCCGTGCCGGCTTACCTTTCCGGACGCATCCGCGTCATGGCCGTGGGTTCCGCCTGCACGCCTGAAAAACGGCTGCTGGCCGGTTCGGCACGATCGGAATCCGCAGTCCGGGGCTCCCTCATCATGCATCCCGTCCTGCCCCTGGCTGCCGCGCCCGGAGACGCGTTCAAAGGTGCCGTGATCGTGAGCAACACCCTGCCTGGCAGCGGAAACGCGCGTGTACACGTCACAATCGCGCCCGAAAAAGGTCTGACCCTGAACGGACAAACGGAAGCCGATCTCACTATCCCCGAAAACGGAGAAGCAGTCGTACCGTTTGAAGCACAGGCCGCTGACATTCTCGGCCCGACCGGCATCACATTCAAAGCCTCTGCCACAGGCAGCGGACATCCTGAAGCCGTGCGCCGGCAGGAACTCTCTGTGCGTCCCGGAACCGTACGCCGCATCACGGAAAGTACGGGAAAGCCTCAGGGATCCATGGATATACAAGTCAGCCGCAGCATCTACCCCTTTGATGCCGCCAACACACTGACGGTCTCTCAGGGGCCTGTCGCCGCGTTCCGTGCCGTGGTCAGCAAGCTGAACGGCTATCCCTATTCCTGCACCGAACAGCTCATCAGCAGGGCCTTCCCCTATGTTTCAGCTCTGGGCAGCCCAAGACTGACAGCACTTCTGCCGTCCCGGGACGCAGATCCGGCAAGCACCCGGAAGGCTATGGAAAAGGAAATCCAGTCTGCCTTGCAGGCCATACGGCGTTCATTTGAGTCCGGAAGCGGCGTCTCTCTCTGGCCCAACATGCCGCCCAACGATTTCGTAACGGTCTATGCCGGCGACTTTCTGATCTCGCTCAGAGATCATGGCAGAGAGGTTCCCGGGCTGACGGAATCCGTTCTCGACTGTCTGGAACATCTGGCAGGCCGGGAAAGCAACGATTTGCAGGATGCCCGGATCAAAGCATACGCATGCTGGGTTCTCCTGCGCAGCGGCCGGATCATGACTCAGGAAATCTCGCGGCTGCGGACATGGCTCAATCAGTACGCGCCGCAATGGAAGGAGGACGTCACCGCCGTCCTGCTGGCGGACTGTCTCTGGAAGCTGCGCCTCTTCAGGGACGCACAGACTCTTATGCCGAAGACGATCCGTCTTCAGAATTACGATCGCTCTGAGCTCTTCACTCCTGCCGTAGCCCTGGCCATTACCACCGCCGTACGCGGTGCGGCGCCCTGGAATGCGTTTGGAGGGGCACCTTTCGATGACCTGCTTGCCAGGGCTCTTTCGCCTTCCTGCACCACAACGGCCCTTGCCCTCACGGCCAGGGCCCTGTCCGTGCAGACTCTCCCCTCAGAAGGAGCGTCCAATATCAGACTTTCATGCGTGGACGGGGACAGCAGTACCTCCATGCAGAGCAGCGATATCCTCGCTGAACTCAATGCCCCGCTCTGCCGGAAGTTCCGCATTGACGCCCCGGGCAGCCTCGGAAAGCTGTTCTGGCATCTCACTACTTCCGGGTTTGACAGGACTCCGCCCGTGAACTCGGAACACGGAATCTCCGTGAGCCGCCGTTAAGTCCTTCTCAACCTCTGCAGCTGTATAATCCTTGCCAAAGTCTGCTGTGGTTGATGTACCACCTACAAACTCAAGACTGTAGTTTAATGCATTGCCGCTTGTAGCACCGAAATAAATCATGCCGCCGATACCTGCAAGTATGACTACACCTGAGATAACAAAGTATTTAACTCTGTTCTGTACAAATCTGATAACCTTTCTCTTCTTTGCCTTGCCGTAGAACTTCTCAGCCCTGACACCAACACCGTAAAATGCTCTTGTAAGGTATTTTGCAATAAAAAGAGCTGTAAACAGTGACAGAATAATTGAAATCATAAGGGTGTATGCAAAGCCCTTTACTGTACCTGAACCGAGCACCATAAGCACGAGGGCTGCAATAAATGTGGTAACCTGTCCATCAAGGATTGCTGAAAGAGCCTTCTTGTAGCCCTCATTTACTGCCGCAAGCACTGACTTGCCGCCTGCTATTTCCTCACGGATACGGGCAAATACGATAACGTTTGCATCTACTGCCATACCGATACCAAGGATGATACCCGCGATACCCGGCAGTGTAAGTGTAATCTCAAACCAGTAAATAAACAGTACTGTAAGCATTGAGTAGAGTGCAAGTCCGATAGATGCAACCACACCGAGTATACCATAGAGCACAATCATGAATATCATGATTAAGATAATTCCGATAATTGCAGCCTTTACTGCATTTGTGAGCGCTGTTCCACCGAGCTGTGCGCCAACAACATTTGACTCTAACTCCTCGAGCTGGAGGTTGATGGCTCCGACACGGATAAATGTTGCAAGGCTTGTTGCCTCGTCGTAATCCTTCATTCCGTTGATTACACAGTTACCATCTGAGATAACGGCGCTTACTGTAGGAACGCTGATGAAATGATCATCATAGTATATACCGATTGACTGTCCTGCATCCTTTGCCTTCTTTGTGGCATCTGCCCATGTGTCAATAGCCTTATCCTTGAGCTTTAATGAAACAACAGGCTCCTTTGTTGATGTAGATGATGACTGGTCATACTGGGCGCTTGCATCCTTTACATCGTTACCATCGAGTATGACTGAGCCATTGGCCTTTAGTGTGTCAATATCATAGTTGAGCTTGTAGCCGCCCTCAACCGATGTGTCCTGTGTATAGTTGGCATTTCCGTCACTGTCATACTGGGCGATGAAGTACAGTGATCCCGGACTTCCAAGATCCTCGAGTACCTTGTTAGGGTCGTCAACACCCGGAATCTCTACAGTGATACGGTCATCCCCGCTCTTGTATACAGAGTACTCTGTTGTGTAGCTCTCTGCACGCTCCTCGAGCTTTGCGATAGTATCATTTACGTCCTTGTCTGAAGGATTCTTGTCCTTGATATGGTAGGTGATTGAAACACCACCTGAGAGGTCGAGACCAAGCTTGATATTCTGATAATCCTTATCCTTGGTACTCTCACCATTAGCAGTTGCCTCCTGCTTTTGCTTTGTGTCGGTGATTACTGCAGTGGAATACCAGCCCAGCAAGCCGATACAAATGACTGCCACAAGGATAATCACCCAACTCTTTCCTTTTTTCATTTTCTTATACCTTCCTGTCATTTTGCTACCATCCATATAGGTATACAGATGGCAAATATATTCGCACACGGGTCACAAATACCGCTATCCGTTTCCCGTGACAAATTCAAATTATTGTGCATCATCTGCCATATCAGCCTCTGCTGCCTTAATCATGATAGCACACTCTATACGCTTCTTCTGCAGCTCACAGCCTAAATCATAGGCATCAGTGATTGTGCCGTGGAAGTTGTATGAGTTGGCGGCACAGCCACCGCTGCAATAGAATCTGGCAAAACAGTTGCGACATTTTTCCTTGGCATAAACATTACAGCACTTAAACTCATCCTGGATGTCAGTGGCCTTGATGCCATCCCAGACATTACCCATAAGGAAGTCCTCATTACCCACAAACTGGTGGCATGGATATAAATCTCCCCATGGAGTCACTGCCAGGTACTCAGTTCCTGAGCCACAGCCGGAAAGACGCTTATATACACAAGGTCCTCCCTCTAAATCTATCATAAAATGGAAGAAATTGAAGCCGTTTCCCGCCTTATTTCTCTTTACCATCTCTGCTGCAAGTCTGTCGTACTCATCAAAGAGCACAGGTAAATCAGAATCCTTAAGTGCATATTCATCTGTAGGCTGTGCCACTACAGGCTCAACCGAAATCTGCTTAAAGCCTAAATCAGCCAGATGAAGCACATCCTTTGAAAAATCAGTATTGAAATGTGTGTATGTACCTCTCACATAGTACTTGTCCTGATGTCTGCTCTCTGCAAACTTCTGGAATTTCGGAACAATAAGGTCATAGCTGCCGGCACCCTTTCTGAAAGGTCTCATGCGGTCATGAACCTCCTTGCGTCCGTCGATACTAAGGACTACATTGTCCATCTCTTTGTTGGCGAACTCCATAATCTCGTCATTTAAGAGCACACCGTTTGTGGTGAGTGTGAACCTGAAATGCTTGTCATGAAGCTTCTCCTGCTCTCTTCCATATGCCACAAGCTGCTTCACCACATCCCAGTTCATGAGAGGCTCTCCTCCAAAGAAGTCTACCTCTAAGTTTCTTCTGCTGCCTGAATTGGCAATCAGGAAATCAAGTGCCTGTTTTCCTGTCTCGTAGCTCATGAGAGCTCGTCTGCCGTGATACTCGCCCTCCTCTGCAAAACAATATCTGCAGGCAAGGTTGCAGTCGTGCGCTATGTGAAGGCAAAGTGCCTTTACAACTGTCTGGCGCTTCTTGAAATCTATGATACGCTCTTTGTATGTATCTTCTGTGAAGAGCTCTTCATTATCCTTAAGCTCATTTACTTCCTGTATTGCTTCTTCTATCTCCGTCTGTGGATACCTGTCCACAAGCTTTTCAATAATCTCCTTAGCTGAGTTGTCCTCAAACAGCTCAATAACGTCATATGTGACATCATCCACCACATGGATTGCGCCACTGTTGACATCTAAGACAATATTATAGCCGTTGTTCTTGTACTGATGAACCACTACAATATTCCTCTCTTTCTATACACATTTTAAAATTACACTGCGAAAAGAGTGTGCACCTATCAGCGCACACTCTTTAAATCCGCTTCACCTATGACTATTTGTACTGCTCACAAGTCTGGTTTCCAACTGTACAAGATGTCTTGCAAGCTGACTGGCATGATGTCTGGCACTCGCCACATCCGCCCTTTTTAACTGTGTTCTGTAATTTTCTTGTATTTAATGTCTTTACGTGTTTCATTTTTATCTCCTTTTCATTTAACGATGTCTGATTGACACATCATATTTGCTTTCAACATTATATCACAGCATTATCAATATGAAAAGTCCTTTTTTAGCGAAAAACAAGCGCTGAAAACATTACCAGAAGGAGTATTATCAAAAGCTCGAATATATTTTTTGATTCACCTATATCTATGACCACTGTTGCTATCACATACGTTATCCAGTATGCTGCGACCGTCACCCTGATAAAACGTCTGCGGTGAAAGCAGCATTTGAGCAAAAATCCGCACACAAGCCCCACCACTATATTGACCGCCATTGAGAGTGCAAAGCTTATCCACTCCGCCATGTCGACAAAGCACTGTACTATGGAAAGTATGATAAGGCACAAAAGCGCCGTAAGATGCATGATACATATTGTTATAACAGGACCTTTGATTTTTCTCCACATAAAAACGCCCTCCACACATCATATATATGTGCAGAGGGCGGTAATTATTCATGTATGAAATTCATTCGTGATTACAGCTCACAGTTATTAACTGTTCTAGGGAATGGGATAACGTCACGGATATTACCCATGCCGGTAAGATACATTACGCATCTCTCAAAGCCCAGTCCAAAGCCTGCGTGTCTTGCAGAGCCGTATTTTCTTAAGTCAAGGTAGAACTTGTAGTCATCCTCTGAAAGTCCAAGCTCATTTATTCTGGCAAGAAGCTTGTCGTAGTCATCCTCTCTCTGGCTTCCACCGATGATTTCTCCGATTCCCGGCACGAGACAGTCAACTGCTGCAACGGTCTTTCCGTCGTCATTCAGCTTCATGTAGAAGGCCTTTATCTCCTTCGGATAATCTGTGACAAATACAGGGCGCTTGTAAATCTGCTCTGTGAGGTATCTCTCATGCTCAGTCTGCAAATCACAGCCCCATGATACCTTGTAATCAAACTTGTCGTTGTGTTTTGAAAGGATATCTATAGCCTCTGTATATGTCACACGGGCAAAATCATTTTCAACAACATTTCTTAATCTGTCAAGGAGTCCCTTGTCCACGAAATTGTTGAAAAATGCCATCTCCTCAGGTGCATTTTCAAGCACATAGTTGATAACATACTTGAGCATGCTCTCTGCAAGCATCATATCATCCTCAAGGTCTGCAAAAGCAATCTCAGGCTCAATCATCCAGAACTCTGCCGCATGACGTGTGGTGTTTGAATTCTCCGCACGGAAGGTAGGTCCGAAGGTGTAGATATTCTTGAATGCCATAGCATATGTCTCGCCGTTTAACTGTCCTGAAACAGTAAGGTTGGTAGGCTTATTAAAGAAATCCTTTGAGAAATCCACCTTTCCATCCTCTGTCATAGGGAGATTGTTCAAATCAAGTGTGGTCACCTGGAACATCTCTCCTGCACCCTCACAGTCACTTCCTGTGATAAGCGGTGTGTGCACGTACACAAAATCCCTCTCCTGGAAAAATTTGTGAATAGCATATGCGCAGAGTGAGCGCACTCTGAAAACTGCCTCAAATGTATTGGTACGAGGTCTTAAGTGTGAGATTGTACGAAGATACTCAAATGTATGTCTCTTCTTCTGCAGAGGATAATCCGGTGTGGATGCACCCTCAACAGTCACGTAAGCAGCCTGAATCTCAAATGGCTGCTTTGCATCCGGAGTAAGCACAAGTGTACCCCTTACGATAATTGCAGCTCCGACATTGATCTTGCCAACCTCATCATAGTTGTCTAAGCCATTTCCGTATACAACCTGGATTGGCTCAAAAAATGTACCGTCGTTTACCACGATAAATCCAAAATTCTTTGAATTACGATTGCTTCTGACCCATCCTCCGATAGTCACCTCTTTGTCAGCGAATTTGTCCTTGTTGCGGAAAATCTCGCGTATGTTTGTAAGTTCCATTATCTAATCCTCCATTTAAGCTGCCTGCGCATCACCACAGACAGCATATTTATCGTTATTATTCGGCATCCGCGCTGCCACTTGAAGTATCCGGCGCTGCACTGCCATCCTCAAATGTCACATTTGCTTTCTCTGTGACTGTATCAATAGCCTTGTTTACAAGGTACTGGTTCTTAAGGTATGTCTTTCCCTCATCCTTGTGTCCGCTTCCAAAATACTTGTATACCTCAGAAGCCTTGCTGAACTGACCATTGCTGGCTGATACGATGTAATCCACATAGCTGTTGAAGGCATCATCATCCATCTTGATATTTTCCTTCTCAGCGATAAGCCCAAAGATGAACTCTGTCTTTATCTGGTCTGTCAGATTCTCCTTCCACTTCTCTGTGGCCTGATCCACTGTCATGTTGTAGTTGGACTTTAAATATTTCTTAAGTGTCTGTCCATCCTTGACATTTTCTTTGGTAAATGAAGCAATATACTCATTGAGTCTGGCCTGTAGATACTCATCAGGAATCTCGACTGTGCTGTTTTCAATCATGTAGCTCTTTATCTTGTCCACCTCAGCGCTGTAGAGCTGCTGCTTCAAATCTTTCTCAATCTGTGTGGTAAGCTGGGCATTAGTTGTCACCCCGGCCTTTCCAAACACTGTGTTGACCTGCTCGTCTGTCATATCAGCAAGTGCAACAGGATCTGCTGAGTAAATGCCCTTTACTGTATACTCAAATGTAACTGTCTGTCCGTTTAAGTCGTCATTGCCATAATCCTCAGGGAAAGTCACGTCACCCTTAACCTTGTCACCCACCTTGGCTCCGATTATAGGCTTTGTAAATCCATCAATAAAGGATGAACCGCCGACCTGGCTGTTATTTGTCACATCAAGCATCACATCTGTAGCAGAACCACCATCAAATGCTTTGCCATCCTTATATCCTGTGTAATCAACCTTGACATAATCGCCATCTGCAACTGTATCACGATCAGTAACCTGCTTGTACGCATCTGCACCATATGACTGAAGCACATTTGTCAGATATGTCTGCTTTGCTGTATCGTTTATCTCATAATCGTTTGAGACAGTAATTGCAACACCTGAATAGTCTGCAAGCTTTGTAACCTGCTTTGCGTAGTCTATGTCAAACTGTCCGCTTCGCATCGTCTCGGTGCCGGCCTCTGTTGCGCTCTTTGAGCCATCCTTTTTGCTCTTGCCGCTTATTACAGCAACAAGCGCAATAATTGCCACGATAAGTGCAATCACAATCACTGCTATGACTGCCTTCTTACCTGTATTCTTCTTCTCACTCATTGAAATCCTCCTGAAATCTGTAAGTCATGTTATTTATATGTATAATGCCCTGCCACGGCAAAAAACGCGTTCACAAAGCACCACACCTGTCTACAATATCACATATCAGACTAAATTACAACGAGTGAAAATTTCTTTATCTTTGCACAGCTCTTTAGAGCCTTCCATGATACCCTCAACCCACGAATATGTTACGTATCTTCTCCAGCCATCAACCAGAAGAGCAATTTTCTTCATTAATAAATACCCATTTGCGTCTTCTAATGACTTTTTCCAAAATATAGTTTTAGTATACTACGGTTTTACCTATTCTTGCAATAAAGATTGATTTTTTTTAGCATATTTGATAAAATCAGTTTAAATAAGCAAATTTTTAGGAGGGATACGTTTTGAATCCAGCATTAATCGTACTTATTGTTATCGCAGTAGTGCTTGTGGTAGCATTTATAGTATTAACAATCCTCGGTAAAAAAGCACAAAAAAGAAAGGAAGAGCAGGACGAGCAGATAGCTGCTGCATCGCAGACTGTCAACATGCTAATCATTGACAAAAAGCGTATGAAGCTGAAGGATGCCGGTCTCCCACAGCAGATTGTTGAGCAGACACCAAAGCTTATGCGCCGCTCAAAGCTGCCTGTAGTCAAGGCCAAGGTCGGACCAAGAGTCATGTCTCTTATCGCAGACGAGCAGATCTTTGATGAGATTCCTTTAAAGAAAGAGGTCAAGGCTTCTATCAGCGGTATGTACATCACAGCTGTCCGCGGTATCAGAGGACCTCTTGAGAAGCCTAAGAAGAAAAAAGGCTTCCGTGCAAGAATGGCAGAAAACTACAGCAAGGCCAATGAACAGCTCAAGGCTGAGGAGGCTGCAAAGGCTGAAAGAAAAGCTGCTAAAGAGGCTGCCAAAAAGGCTAAGAAGAAATAATATCATGATTTAATTTTCATGTACATAAACAGAGCATGTGGGATGGCTTTCATCCTCACATGCTCTGTTTTTTATATGCTTTATCCATATATGCTTTATATATTTTTTACCCAATAGACTTGGCAGACTTTTATGCAATTTTGACTGCTGCGCCTTTTTTCTTCACAGCTATATTGATGTGACAATCGCCTACAAATTCATAGTTGACATCAAGTGCATACTTTACCTCCGCCCTTATCTCGTCCTCAGTCTCCTTTACCTCTATGCTTGTGGCATCGATGCCTATCTGGATACTTCCAAACGGTGTATAATAATATGTCAGGTTTTTCTTTCCCTTCTCAAATATCATATGTACACTCATAGGTCCCTTGCGGGTGAATTCAAGATAATTGTCATTGAATTTAAGCATATTTTTGAGTGTCTGGGTCTCGCCCTCCATTATCTCCTCAAAAAGCACATAGTGCTTGTTATTTCTTATATAATACTCTCCCGGGGCAATCACCTCTACCGCATCCGACTGCTGGTCCGGTGCGAGCTGTAGGCCCTTTAATGATACTACTACATCCTTTGTCATTTCTTTCTCCTTATCCTCTTGCATATCTAAATTAATTCATGGTTTAATAATTTGTCATTACATATTTTCTTTTAATATATTTTTTCAGCATGAATATACTAACTGTTTTATCTGAAAATATCAAGGATTTTTAGCTTTATTTCATATTTTCCGCTGTCAAATATGCTCTCATACTCGTCCGGAGTGAGCACCTCCTTAAGATTTTCCTTTGCTTCGTCCTCCACCACCTCGTAAACACTGCCCCTAAAGCACATGTTTGGATACAGCACGCACCACCAGTTATGACCTTCTCCATCACCCAGTGTTATTTCAAGTGCCTCGTAATTTCCCTTAGGAAATGTATAGTCCCCATACGTCTTTTCCGGGAAATCGGTGTGTGTAAGCTCTGCCGATGCGCCATATGTAAAGCCGTTTGCTTTAAGCGTCTCCTTTGATACCGCTATTATTTCGTCCATATGGTCATTTACGGTTGCTCTGGTTTCTTCGATATTTTCGCACTCCAGCAGATATGGCTCTATGTAAGCCCCCACTGCATCGCGCACCTGCTTTTTCACATTCTGGTCTGCCTCGCTGTCGCTGTTTGCCAGCACGTGGAAACGCAGGATTTTGCCGGCGATGGATTTTTGCATGTCGGCTGTACACGCTATACTATTGGTGTTTGCGGCAGGTGTATGATTTTTTGCAGCGATTACTGCCGCAAGTGATATTATTGCTATGGTTGTTATTATTATTTTCTTTCTCATGTAAACAAGTATTGCCTTATTTGACGAGCTTATTCATCTTTTTGCATTTTTTATGATTTTTCATAGATTTCATTCGTATAGTCATCAAGTAAGGTGCCAAGTGTAATTATCGGTTCATCCTTCTCATGATTCTCCTTATTTATTTTCTGTTCATAATAATCACCCATGTTATCAAAGATATCGTTTATATCATCTGCTATGCACACGTATGTGTTTCTCGGAAATTTTTTGGATGTCTTGCAGTATTCCATGAAGTCTGAATAAGCTGCTTTATCATTTCTAAGCGTTTTTCCTATTAATATCACCTTCAGATGATTGGTATCGGCTTTTTGTGACAGCCGATCCTCGAAGCTGTCCACGGCTGTTTTGATATCATCTGCATATTCCGGTTCGTATGATTTGTCCATGTTATAGTAGAACTCTATATATCCGCTATTTTCATTTGCCGAAACATCTCTGTGGCTAACATATTCTTTGTAATCAGTTACCTCCTTACCTGTTACTTCTTTATCGGTTATTTCATCAGTATCTACAGCTACAACATCCACCGCCGCAAGTGTCGGAAAGCAGCGCTCCTCAAGCTCCACTGCACTGCAGCCGGTGAGCATGAGACCTATCGTCAGCACTACTATGACCGGTATCGCTATGCACAATAAAAATCCAAGATATTTTTTCACGATTTCACCTCCACTTTCAAGAATATATGCTAAGGTCACTGTGACAGCTATGACAAATATGATGCACCAGCTTCTCATACTGCTATTTTCCTCGTCATGGCTTTTCTGTCTGTCACAGCTTAATTGTTTATTGTTACTGAAGTCTCGGCTTTTATTAAATGTAAATATAACTTTTGTCGTATTTTCAGCAAAATTCTCACATCTTAAAACCGCATAATAAAGGCTCATATTGAGTACTGAAAACAGCGTGAAAAACCACACCGACAGCATCAGTGCATCTGCCCTCTTAAAGAAACTTCCCTTTATCTGCACATCACTCATCAGTACGACAGCCGGAAACTCGATTTCTGACAATGAATATTTTCCGAAGCTCCCAAGCAATACCGCATACAATAAAAACAGGATGCCTGCATATGTGAGTATTGCTTTGCTCACACTCCATCGTATCTGTGAAGCAGTGCGTTCCCTTACAAACAATATGTTGAACACGGAAATGGATGCTGCAAACACATAGTACGCTCCCGCGAATATATCCGCTATGCCAAAGTCCACACCGACTCTGTCCTTAATCATCAGATAGTCAAATCTCACATCCGATATCGCAAACAAAAGCATAGCAGCAAGCGGTATCAGCACAAAGAAAAATACCACTTCGTATACTCTGGCACGACACTCTACTCCGCCACTTAGCGCATAAGCGCACACTAACATTATCACAAGAAGTACAACTGTAAATGACTCATCCGGTATAAGGCTGTCACGTATCAGCTTTACAAATATCCATGCAAGAAATGCAGCCTGTGACAGCTCGTATATTGCAATAATTAAATCATAAATTAATATTTTTGCATATGTTGTTTTATCAAGGCTTCTATCATATATTGTTCTACTGCGTTCACGTACCTCGCTTACTATCCACATAAACAGCCATGCCATAAAAACTCCGAGTGCAATTGAGATAAAACCGTACTTTCCCATTTTAGCCAGATTGTTTGGAAGCACCAGAGTGCCGACTCCAAGCAGATTAAAAACATATAGTCTGTATAGCTGGCGGGGCGATATGCTTTCGTTTTGTGCAAATGTGTAACTTGTGCTCATATTTTTAGTCATACTTATTTCCTTTCAGCTTCCTGCACTCCTTTTCTCTTGCAAATACAGGCCGTCTCCAAAGTCTCCGAAGCGGAAACCGTATGATACTATCCTTTTCATCCTCACCGCCTGTCAGCTCACTGCCCACGAATGGCATCATGTAAGGGTAACCACAGCTTTTGAGCTTTGCGAGATGCAAAAGTATCACCATCAGACTTATTAAAAATCCAAAATATCCAAGCCATGCCGACATAATTATTACAGCGAATTTGAGTATCCTAAATGAAAATGCAAACTCCTCACTCGGTATGGCAAATGAGCAAAGTGCGGTAAATGCAACCAGAATGACCACTATCGGACTTACTAAATTTGCATCCACTGCTGCCTGTCCGATTATGAGTCCTCCGACTATACCTATCGTGTTTCCCATGGCTCCGGGAAGTCTTATGCCTGCTTCGCGTAGCAGTTCAAAGGACAGCTCCATCATGAGTACCTCTATGAGCTGTGGAAAAGGGCAGCCGAGTCTGGCTTCATAAAATGCCAGTATAAGTGGTGTCGGAAGTATCTGTGTATGAAAATTTGTGACCGCCAGATAAAGCCCCGGCAATGTAAATGACATGAAGGCTGCCACGTACCTTATCAGCCTGGCAAAGCTTGCCGCTATCGTTCTGTTATAGTAATCATCTGCGGTTTTTAAAAAATTGTTCATGGTGGTTGGCAGTATTATCGCTATCGGTGAATTATCGCACAGCACCACCACCCGCCCTTCTAGGAGCGCATTTACCGCCACATCCGGCCGCTTTGTGGTCTGAAGCTGTGGAAACGGCGAATACCATTTCACCTCGGCAAACTGTTCAATGACTCCCGAATCACCCACATAGTCTATTACATAGCTGTCCAGATTCCTTTCCACATCCTCTACAAGCCCCGGTTTTACGAGGTCTCTCACATATAGTATGTCCACATTGCTGTGTCCTCGAAGTCCCTTTTTCACCTCTTTACACTTTAAGCGTGTGCTCCTTAACCTGCGCCTGATAAGTGCTGTATTTATCTTTATGGAATCAGCAAAGCCCTCATTGGAGCCTCTTATGACCTTTTCCGAATCGATCTCCTGAATTGACAGGGCAGGATATCCCTTATCAGGAAGCTTGAAGGCATCCGGATAACCATCCACAAAAAAAATCACGTCTCCTGTCAGCATCATCTGGGCCGCCTCATTAACCGTGTGCAGATGTGCAAATTCAGATAGAGCTGCCTGATTTTTGTCAAGTACTTCCTTTACCTGCTGTCTGTCTATTCCCTCAAGGTATGAGGTAAATCGTCCAAATGCACTGTTATTGATACCGGAGCCTTCACATGTCACCTCAATATAAGCAACAAAACACTTTATTGAGGCATCACGCCCCAGATACATCTCCTGCATCTTGATATCTGAGCAGTCAGAATATATCTGCCTGAAGCTTTTTATGTTCTCATCTATGTTTGTGGTCATCTTTAACTCTCCTATATCCTGTCACGTTCTAAATTCCTGGTATAGTATGACCATACAAGCCCGCAAATATCCCTGATTACTTGTTTTTTAGTAACTATCTAATCCACTAAAAAAGGCCACCGTTCACACATCAGTGCGACCGGCAGCCCATGTTTTGCTATATTATTTTGTATTTTATTATCTTTGTCTGATATAATCTTGTTTTATTTCTGTTTTATTTCTTCTCTTCATCCTGCTTTTGTATCACAGCCTTCACAGCAACCGCCTGATTGGCCACATGCGTATGCATTTCTGTAGTCACAAGCTCCATATTTCTTGACTCAAGCGCCCTGTAGATGGCGTCATGCTCCTTCACAAGCATCGGATAATTCTTTGGGTCCTTCAAATACTCCACTCTGTAGCGGTACATCTGCTCGCGGATATTGTTCATCATAGATACAAGCTTCGCATTGTTGGTCGCCTCATAGATAGCATCGTGAAACTTCACATCCTCTTCAGCTATCTTTTTCACATCTCCTGAGTCCATGCTCCTCTTGAACTCGTCCTTTATGGTTTTTAGATTCGCAAGCTGCTCATCACTGATTTTCTTACAGGCTATTTTGGCTGCAAGCTCATCGAGAGCCTCTCTCACCTCAAGCACATCCTCCATATCCTTGAGAGTCATCTTGGCAACCTCTGCGCCCTTTCTCGGCATTGTGACTGCAAGCCCCTCCTGCTCAAGCATTCTGATTGCTTCACGTATAGGTGTACGGCTGACTCCAAGCTTTGACGCAAGCTGCAGCTCCATAAGTCTCTCTCCCGGCTTGAGCTCGCCCTTTAAAATTGCCTCACGAAGTGTATTAAACACCACATCACGCAGTGGCAGATATGCATCCATATTTAAAGTTAAATTATCAGTCATCAAACTTCTCCTATCTCTTGTATTATCATTCTCACATATAAGAAAAAAGTAACTATAAAGCACCCGCTGTGCTATCCGGATATCACGTTATTTGCGATTATTGTATACAGATGTCAGATACACCTGTCTGGCAAGGTGTGAGCTTCTCATGGCTTTGTACGCTTTCTTTGCAGTATCTTCATCGTCAAACAGACCAAAAACCGTCGGACCACTACCGCTCATCATGGCTCCTACCGCGCCATTTGAAAGCATATGCTTCTTTATCTCATCTATCACCGGATAATTTGGTATAGTCACAGTCTCTAAGACATTTCCCATATGCGCTGCGATATCATGCAGATTCTTAGCCTTTATATCATCTATCAGTAGGTCTATATCCGGATGAATAGTCGTATCATCAAGCTTCAGATTCTGGTACACAAATTTTGTGGATACCGAGATGGACGGCTTTGCAATAAGCACCGGACACTTTACCATTGGAGGAAGAGGACTAAGTGCCTCTCCTATGCCCTCGGCCAGCGCTGTGCCTCTCATAATACAGTATGGTACATCCGCACCTATCTGCACACCTCTTTCCATAAGCTGTCTCTTTGTCAGTCCCAGTGAAAAAAGCCTGTTTACACCTATAAGCATAGCTGCCGCATCAGTACTGCCCCCCGCCATCCCTGCTGCAACAGGAATACGCTTGTCCAGCTTCACTGATACACCGTCAGTTATAGAAAACTCATCCATCAAAAGCTTTGCAGCCTTGTATATGAGATTGTTCTCGTTTACAGGGAGAAAAGACAGATTGGTCTGTATCTGTATGCCCGGCTCCTTTGTCCTTTTGATATCAAGCCTGTCATACAGATGAATGGTCTGCATAATCATGCGGACCTCATGATATCCGTCCTCTCTGCGCCTCACCACATCCAGCCCCAGGTTAATCTTGGCTAATGCTTTTAATGAAATATCGTTATTACTACCCATATTGTATTACCTCTGTTTTTTGTATACAAAGATTATAACACACCCCTTCAAAAAGAGCAAATTTAAATATTCTCATTTAATTGTTAATTTTTACATCTCATCAGTCAAATTAACCTAAAAAGGGACTGCACGTTGCGCGCAGTCCCTCTAATATATCATATTCTGTTTCTTATAGCCCTTGCCGTTATTTTTTCAATTTTCTGCCAAATATAAATGTCGAAAAATATATTACCGATGCAATAATCACTATCATCGGACCTGTTGCCACATTGGTGTAGTATGACACAGCAAGACCGACTATTCCTGAAAAAACTGAAAATAGCACTGAAAAGAAATGATACTCACGCATATTTTCCGAAATATTCCTTGATGAAGCCGCCGGTAATATAAGCAGAGCATTTATTATAAGTATACCTATCCACTTGATGGACAGCATAACTATGAGTGCTACAAGCACCGCAAACAGATTATCCAAAAGACGCACATGTATGCCCTTGCTTTTTGCCACGCTTCTGTGTATGCAGATGGCGTTGAGCTTATTGAAGCAAAACACCCAGAACACTATCGTGACCACAAAAATCACAATTAAATAAACTATCTCAGTCTTTGTGATGCTTAGTACATCGCCCACCAGTATACTTGAGTATTTGCTGAAATTGCCGCCCTTTGACAGTATCGCAAGACCTATCGCCACAGAGCACGATGAAAATACCGATATAATGGTATCTGTCGATGCAGTGTTCAGACTGCCTATCTTATTTAAAAGAAGTGCAAACACTATCGCAAATATCACCATGGCAAGCGAGGTGTCTGCCATGCCGCATACCACTCCGACAGCGATTCCTGTAAGTGCTGAATGTCCGAGTGCATCTGAAAAGTATGCCATCTTTTTGTTTACAATCATGGTTCCCATTATGCCAAAAAGCGGTGTGATGATGAGCACAGCAATAAGGGCATTTCTCATGAAATCATATTGAAGCCAGGAGGTTATATTCATTTGTGCTCCTCCTCTCTCACCCAGGATTCCTCTCCTGTGTAAAAAATTCTCTCAAATTCCTTGCTCTCGAAGACTTCCTTCACAGTCCCCTGCTTTGCTACTGTCTTATCAAGCAGCACAACATGGTCTGCGTACTTTGCCACATAGTCCAGATCGTGCGATATAAGTATGATTGCAAGGTCATAGTGTGTCTTTAAATAATCCATGGTCTTATAGAAAAGCTCCATGCCGTTTTGGTCTATTCCGGACACCGGCTCATCCAACAGCAGCAGGTTCGGCTCGTCCATGATTGCCATGGAAAGAAGCACTCTCTGCAGCTGTCCTCCCGAGAGGTTGCACACCTGCTTGTCGATGAGCTCCTCAGCCTCAAATACCTCGAGTGTCTCCCTTATCTTTGCCTCTATCTTTTTGCTCTTTGGCAGAAAAACAGGATAATTGTACTGATAGCTTGCTATGAGGTCATACACGCTGACCGGTGTATTTTTCTCGATATTGACAGACTGCGGCACATAGCCGATTTTAAGCTTAGCCATATGTCCGTCCTTAGTATCCTTGAACTCAATCGTACCGGTGTGAGGTATCTCGCCCAGTATCGCCTTTATGAGTGTAGATTTTCCGGCACCGTTTTGGCCTATTATGACATTGAAGGAGCCACAGTGTATGTGCATATTTACATCCTCAAGCACCGTCTGCTCTCCGAAGCTCACTCCAAGGTTATTTATTTTTATGCAATGAAAGCCACATGGCTGTATTATTTTCCGCATATTTTCTCCAATTTTATTTAGTAAATGCCTCTTTGATAAGCTCTATATTGTGCTCCATACCATCAAGATAGCTGTCCTTGTCGTACTCTCCCCTGTTGAGAGGGTCGATATAAATCACATGCACATCTGTCTCACGCGATACGGTATCTCCCATGCTCTTTCCGTAGAGCTCCTCAGCTAGTATTACCGACACTCCGTCATCCTTTATGGCACCTATTACCTGTTTTATCTCACCTGCGCTGACTGAGCGCTCCTCGTCAAGGTCTAACAGATAGCATGCATTCATGGAAAAATCATCAGCTACATACGCATAGGCCTCATGGAATATGATGATATTCTGTCCATTCGTAAGACTCTTTAGGCTATTTATCTTTTCTTCAAGCACTGCAAGCTTTGCATCATATGCTTTTGCATTTGCATAATATTCATCAGCATGCTTTGCATCCTTTTCGGCAAGCCTGGATGCGATTGTCTGAACCATGGTGCGGTAACGCGGCACGCTCATCCATGCATGGGCATTCTCATCACCGTGGTCATGGTCATGCGCGCTATCTGATTCTGCGTCTGCTTCGTGGTCATGGTCGTGGTCACTGTCCGATTCTGTGTCTGCGTCGTGATCATGGTCGTGGTCACTGTCTGCATCATCCTCAGAAAGAAGTGCCACATCCTCACAGGCCTCAACCACATCAAGCTTCGGATACGCCTTTGCTACATCTGACATAAACGACTCTATACCGCCTCCGTTTATTACAAAAACATCGGCTGTGGATAAAAGCTTCATATCCTCCGGTGTTAGCTGAAAATCGTGCAGACAACCGGTCTGTGGCTCGCTTAAGTTTTCGAGTCTCACTCCGTTCACACCATCCACTATGTTTAAAGTGGCAATGTACATAGGATAGAAGGATGTCACGACAGTAAGCATATCGTCTGCTTCGTCAGTATTTTTTGTATTGCCCGAAGCATTTGATGCTCCACCGGCAGCGCCTTTCATACCTGCTGTGTGCTCATATGCCATTACCGCAAGCGTACACACTATCAATATACACAAAAACATAATGCCTACAAATTTGCATTTATTCTTCATATATTAAATATTCGCCTTTCTTTCTATAACTTTATTTCTTTTTATGATTATTAACGCTTTTTTTGCTCTTGGCCTTATCTCTGCGTTCTTTAGTCTTTTTGGCAACCGGCTTTCCGGTCTTCTTCCAGCGCTCCTTTTTGTGTGGCTGGGATGCAGCGGCTCTTTTTGCAGCTGATTTTGCCTCGCGCTTTGCTTCTTCCTCCTGTTTCATGGCAAGAAGCGTCTCCTCGTCAAACACGAGTGAATCTATGAGATTCCAGATTTCGTCCCTGCCTTCCTTTGACATGGACGAAAACGGTATAACTACCGTGCCCGGCTTCACATGAAGCACATCCTTGATAGTCTTTATGTGTGCGGCAATCTGGCTTTTTTTCAATTTATCAGATTTGGTTGCAATGATAATCGGTGCAAAGCCCTGGTTTACCATCCAGTCATACATCATGATATCATTGTCCGATGGCTCATGCCTTATATCTATTAAAAGAAACACTGCCTGAAGCTTTTTGGAGGTGTGAAGATAGTTTTCTATCATCTGTCCCCATTTAGCTTTTATCTCGATATTGGCATTGGCATAGCCATAGCCCGGCAGATCGACCAGATACATGGCGTCATTGACGTTATAAAAATTGATGGTCTGTGTCTTGCCGGGCTGTGAAGAGATCCTGGCAAGTGACTTTCTGTTCATGAGTGCGTTGATCAGTGACGACTTGCCTACATTTGACTTGCCGGCGAATGCCACTTCATTATACTCATTGTCAGGGATTGTGCTTGTAATTCCGCAAACTGTCTCTAAATTAACACTTTTAATTACCATAATCTCTTCCTCATTCTTATTTTACAAATGCTATCTTCTCCACCTGTGAAAATCTCTCCACCGGCACGATTTCCATGCCGTCTGTTATTTCTTTTGAAATCTCCTCCAGGTCCTTTTCATTATCCTTTGGAATACATACTGTTTTTATTCCGATTACTTTGGCCGCAAGCAGTTTTTCCTTGAGTCCTCCTATCGGAAGCACCCTGCCGCGCAGTGTTATCTCACCTGTCATGGCTACATCTGCCCTGACAGCTCTGTCTGTAATAGCCGAGAGCATGGCTGTCGCCATAGTGATGCCTGCGGATGGTCCGTCCTTTGGCACTGCGCCCTCCGGGATATGTATATGGATGTCATGCTTCGTATAAAACTCTGCATCAATGCCATATTCTTCGCTTATTGAGCGCACATAGCTAAGTGCCGCCTGTGCCGACTCCTTCATCACGTCGCCTAGCTTACCGGTGAGCACGAGCTCACCCTTGCCCGGCAGCACATTCACCTCAACCTCGAGTGTGACTCCGCCCACGCTGGTCCATGCCAGGCCTCTTACGATTCCCACCTCAGCGTGATCATTTTTCTTCTCCGGACTGTACTTCGGATTGCCCAGATACGTCTTAAGATTGGTCTTTGTAACCTTTACAGCAGCTTCGCTGTCCTTGAAGATTTCCCTGGCAGCCTTGCGGCACAGCTTGCCGATAGTCCTCTCAAGGCTTCTGACTCCGGCCTCTCTGGTGTACAGCCTGATGATATCCTTTAAAGCACCATCTGTTATCGTAAGCTGTTCCTTTTTAATTCCGTTTTTGCTCTTTTGCTTCTCAATTAGGTGTTCCTTTGCTATGTGAAATTTCTCATTTTCAGTGTAGCTTGACACCTCAATAAGCTCCATCCTGTCAAGAAGCGGCTTTGGAATGCCTGAAACCTCATTTGCAGTTGCAATAAAAAGCACCTCCGACAAATCTACAGGCATCTCGATGTAATGATCCCTGAATCTGCAGTTCTGCTCACTGTCAAGCACCTCGAGAAGAGCGGCTGATGTGTCACCCTTGTAGTCACTTGACACCTTATCTATCTCATCCAACAGCATGAGAGGATTTGAAACGCCGGCCTGTCTTAAGCCATTTACTATACGGCCCGGCATAGCGCCGATATATGTCTTTCTGTGTCCACGGATTTCTGCCTCATCGCGCACGCCACCAAGAGAAATACGCACATATTTCTTCTCCAGTGCAGACGCAATTGAACGGGCTATGCTTGTCTTTCCTGTTCCCGGAGGACCTACAAGACAAATTATAGGACTCTCTCCCTTGCTTGTCAGATTTCTGACTGCCAGAAACTCAAGTATTCTCTCCTTGACATCCTTTAATCCGTAGTGATCATCATCGAGCACCTGTGCTGCATGGTCAAGATCCTTGTTATCCACAGACATCTTATTCCACGGAAGCTCAAGTACAGTCTCTATATAGCCTCTCTCAACTGTGCTCTCTGATGAGCTGCTGCTCATATTTCTAAAGCGCTTTATCTCTTTTTTCGTCTTTTCCTTTACGTAGTCAGGCGCATCTAACTCAGATAGTTTTTTCTCATATTCATCAGCCTCCGAGTCAGCATTCTCGCCCAGCTCCTCACGTATCACACCAAGCTGTTCACGAAGCACATACTCCTTCTGATGCTTATCCACACGAACCTTTACTTTTTTCTGAAGCTCATTCTTTATGGAAATAACCTCCACCTGGGAGAGAAGTAATGATACTATAACCTGATATCTGTCATTGATATCCTCTGCCTCAAGCACCTGCTGCTTAAGCTCATATGACACCGGCAGATTGTTGGTTACATAATCAATGAGCTTTTCAAGATCCTCATACTGATCTATCTGTCTGATAAGCTCCTTGCTGATTTTGCCGACGACTGCCGCATATCTGTGAAAAGCCTCTCTGACTCCGAGAAGCATGGCTTCCCTGAGATCATCCGGCAGGCTGTCTGCATTACTATCACAATAACAGATTTCTGCCTCAAGGTACTTCTCATTACCGGTAAAGCCAAGCAATGCTGCCCGGCTTATTCCATCTACAAGTATTCTCACAACATCATTCTGTAATCTGACAACCTGCTTTATGTCAGCAACAATACCCATCTGATAGAGGTCTTCCTGAGTCGGGTCCTCACTGTCCACATTCCTTTGTGTGACAAGATAAATCTTTTGATCCTGCTCCATAGCCTCCTCGACAGCACGAAGGGAGCGCTCTCTGCTGATGTCGAAATGGGCAATCATCCCCGGCAGAATAGTAAGCCCTCTCAGCGCTACTGCAGGCATATTCATAATCTGTTCTTCCACTTATATCTCCTGTATTATTACACAGCCATGCATAACAAACCGCTGTGCAATTTATATTATCCGATGCTGTATCTTTTGTAAAATACCGCCATGTACTTACGATGCCGCTTTTTCCTCGATATATGCCTCAGGCACGCAATCACCATCAAGCTTTAAGTTTTCCTCAACGATATCCTTGTCTATTACACATCTGCTGATGCTCTTGTCTGACGGTATACGATACATAAGGTCAAGCATAACAGCCTCCATGATGGCACGAAGTCCTCTGGCCCCTGTCTTTCTCTCAAGTGCCTTGTCAGCGATGGCATTTACTGCATCGTCTGTGAACTCAAGCCCTACTCCGTCAAGCTCAAAAAGCTTGGTGTACTGCTTGATAAGCGAGTTCTTAGGCTCCTTAAGTATACGGATAAGTGCATCCCTGTCGAGTGCCTCGAGAGAAACGGTAATAGGTACACGTCCGATAAACTCAGGAATCAATCCAAACTTTACAAAATCCTGTGGAAGTGCATGCTTAAACGCCTCTCCTACATTGAGCTCTGTCTTTGACTTTACATCTGAATTGAAGCCTATAGATGATGTATCCATACGACTGTCGATAATTTTTTCCAGACCATCAAATGCTCCACCGCAGATAAAAAGTATATTAGTAGTATCAATAGGAATAAGCTCCTGCTGCGGATGCTTTCTTCCGCCCTGTGGCGGTACAGATGCCTCTGTGCCCTCAAGAATCTTTAAAAGAGCCTGCTGTACACCCTCGCCTGACACATCTCTGGTGATTGAGACATTCTCTGATTTCTTTGTAATTTTATCTATCTCATCTATATAAATGATACCATGCTCTGCACGCTCGATATCATAATCTGCCGCCTGAATAAGCTTTAATAGGATATTCTCCACGTCCTCACCTACGTATCCTGCCTCTGTAAGTGTTGTAGCATCAGCGATAGCAAATGGAACATTTATCACTCTGGCAAGTGTCTGCGCAAGAAGTGTCTTTCCTGAGCCTGTAGGTCCAAGCATGAGAATATTACTCTTCTGAAGCTCTACATCTGATGTATCACCTGCCAGAACTCTCTTATAGTGATTGTAAACAGCAACCGAAAGCACCTTCTTTGCCTGGTCCTGTCCTATTACATAATCATCCAGAAATGCCTTAAGCTCCTCCGGAGTAACAAGATTTATATCATCCTTAGCGCTACTTTTGTCCTCATGACCCTCTACGCCTTCTTCCTCAAGAATCTCGGCACATATATCTATACACTCATCGCAGATAAAAGCTCCATTAGGTCCGGAAATCAAACGATTTACCTGGTCCTGTGTCTTACCGCAAAATGAACAGCGAATCTTTCCGTCGTTTTTTCCTGCCATTATTAACTCCTTTTATTGCATGAGGGCATCCCATATGGGGTACCCTCTTAAATTCATCTAACTTCTGATTATCTGTTTGTTATTACACTGTCTATGAGACCATACTCTGCGGCTTCCTGTGCTGACATATAGTTGTCTCGCTCTGTATCAGCTGCAATTGTCTCGTATGGCTTGCCTGTATTGGCTGCTAAAATTTCGTTTAATCTCTTCTTTGTCTTTAAAATATTTTCTGCAGCAATCTGAATCTCAGTAGCCTGACCCTTTGCACCGCCAGATGGCTGATGAATCATAATCTCTGCATTTGGAAGAGCATATCTCTTGCCCTTTGCACCGCCTGCAAGAAGGAAAGCTCCCATGCTTGCTGCAAGACCGATACAGATTGTTGAAACATCACACTTGATGTACTGCATAGTATCGTAAATAGCAAGTCCTGCTGTAACCATTCCACCCGGTGAATTGATGTAAAGGTGGATATCCTTATTCGGATCCTCGGACTCAAGGAATAAAAGCTGGGCAACAACAAGGCTGGCTGTTGTCTCATTTACTTCCTCTCCAAGGAAAATGATACGATCTTTTAATAATCTGGAGTAAATGTCGTAGTTGCGCTCTCCTCTGCTGGTCTGTTCAATGACATATGGTACTAAACTCATATAAAATACCTCCTTTATAAAAGCTCAAAAGACCGGCTCAGAAAATAGGCTTCTGAGCCAGTCAATCAAATCTTGATTCAAAAATCTTATTCTTCTGTAGACTCTTCTGCATCAGCCTTTTTCTTTGCCTTTGCACGCTCTTTAACGTTGTCCATGATAAGATCTACGGCCTTTGTGATAGCAAGGTCTTTCTTCATAGACTCCTTCTCAGCATCTCCCATGTACTCTTTAAGCTTATCAGCCTCCATGCCGTATGCCTTAGCCATCTTCTCTACCTCTGCATCGATATCTGCATCAGTAACCTCGATATTTTCCTCCTTGGCAATCTGCTCAAGTACAAGGCTGCTCTGGATACGTGTTGTAGCCTCAGGACGAACCTGATCCTTAAGCTGGTCAACTGTCATGCCTGAGAACTGTAAGTACTGCTCCATTGTAAGACCGCTCTGTGCGATTCTCTGAGCAAACTCCTCAACCATTGTCTCACACTGAGTCTCAATCATTGCCTCCGGAAGATCCATCTTTGACTTATCGATAATCTTCTGGATAGCCTCATCCTCTTTAGTCTTCTTAGCTTCTGTCTCTTTCTTCTCTGTGAGGTTCTTTTTGATTTCCTCTTTGTACTCAGCTAATGTATCAACACCTGCTGCATCCTGTGCAAACTCATCATCAAGGTCAGGAAGCTCCTTAGCCTTGATCTCGTTGATCTTAACCTTGAATGTAGCCGGCTTTCCTGCAAGGTCTGCTGCCTGATACTTCTCAGGGAATGTTACATTGACCTCAACCTCATCGCCTGTGTTCTTTCCTACTAACTGATCCTCGAATGTATCGATGAATGTGTGTGAACCGATCTCTAATGGATGATTCTCACCCTTTCCACCCTCGAAAGCTACTCCGTCAACAAATCCCTCAAAGTCGATAACTGCTGTATCTCCCTCTGCTACAGGACGATCTGTAACTGTAACTGTTCTTGCATTTTTGTTTCTCTGGTTCTCAAGCTCAGCGTCAACCTCTTCATCAGAAACTGATGTGTCGATCTTTGTAACTGTAACGCCCATGTACTTACCAAGAGTAACCTCAGGTCTTACAGCAACCTCTGCTGTGTAGATGAAAGGCTGTCCCTTCTCAATCTGAGTAACCTCAACTGTTGGGCGTGAAACAATGTCAACACCGCTCTCGTCAACTGCACCTGCGTATGTCTGCTGCATAAGAATGTTTGCTGCATCCTCGTAGAACACACCTGCTCCATACATTTTCTCAATCATAGCTCTTGGCACTTTTCCTTTACGGAATCCAGGTACACTAATCTGTTTCTTCTGCTTCTGATATGCAGAATCCAATGCTTTCTCTAATTCCTCAGCTGCTACCTCAATAGTAAGCTTCGCCATATTATGCTCTAAATTCTCAACCTGTACACTCATGTCAATCGTTATCCTCCTTAAAAATATATATGAATGGTATGTACATCAAATGTAATGTGGGCATGCTTTTTAAACTGCTAAGCCCAGTCATTGGATGATTATAACACAACAAATCCACTATTTCCAGTGTTTTTTACATTAAATTTGCTTTTGTGTATAATTCCATAAATTGTCAGCAATACCAAAACATATTTTTGTCATTTTACGGCATAATATTTCCATACACATACAGCTTGTGTATAACGTTTTAAAAGGAGGTATTGCATTATGGCAGCATCAAGTAGTAAAAAGGCTTCTGTACCGGAGGCAAAAGAGGCTATGAGCCGTTTCAAGGAAGAGGTTGCTTCAGAGCTTGGAGTTCCTTTAAAAGAGGGCTACAACGGTGACCTTACTTCTAAGCAGGCCGGTTCAATCGGTGGCGAAATGGTCAAGCAGATGATCATGAAGCAGGAGCAGCAGATGAAATAAGCTCTGCAATAGCAGGCTTCAAATGTACGCTTCAAATGCAAGCATAAAAAGAGGCCGCGCACCATGGGGTTGGTGTGTGACCTCTTTTGTTATAATACTAATAATATGATTATTTGCTGAACGTTGTATTAGTATACCAGTCCCTGTCGAATATGCTCTACTGTGGCATCGTCTGTGAAGTATCTGACAAGCTCGAGTGCAAACGCAATAGCTGTTCCCATTCCACGACTTGTAATCACATTGCCATCCACAACTACAGGCTGCTCAAGCCATTGTGCACCGAGCAGCTTTTCCTCAAAGCCCGGATGACAGGTAGCTTTTTTGCCCTCAAGTATATGATTCTCACCGAGCACGCTAGGCGCTGCACATATCGCTGCAACAAGTTTTCCCTCAGCGGCAAAGCTCTTAATTGTCTTTACTACTGTCTCATCCGCACCGAGGTTTAATGTACCCGGCATGCCTCCCGGCAGTACGATTGCATCGTAGCTGTCAAAATCAGCCTGTGCCTTTGTGGTATCTGTCTTAAATGTCACCTGATGAGAGCTTGTCACCTCGGCTTTTTCCGTGATTGATATGGTTTCAATCTCAAGCTTTGCTCTTCTAACTATATCTACTACTGTAAGTCCTTCAATCTCCTCACAGCCGTCTGCCATAAAAATTCCTACTTTAATCATATTTTTCTCCTTTATTTTTCTTTGATAATACTATAAAAAGCTGCGGTTCGTCCTTGAATTTTTAAATACCGGTCATTATAATCATATATAAATGATATGAGGGTAAAACAAAAGTATAAACCGTAACTATAAATCTACCAGTAACCTGAAAGGATATACCATGGAAATCGAAAGAAAATACCTACTTAAACAGCTTCCTTCCAATTTAGACAGCTACGCGAGCAAAAAAATCGCCCAGGGCTATCTGTGCACCTCGCCTGTTGTCAGAGTCAGACGCTCAAATGACAGCTATTATATGACCTACAAGGGAGCCGGTCTTATGGTGCGCGAGGAGTACAATCTTCCTCTCACAAAAGAAGCCTACGACCATCTTGTCCAAAAGATTGACGGTCGTCTCATCGAAAAGACACGCTATCTCATACCTCTTGACGGTGGCCTGACCGCAGAGCTTGATGTATTTGAGGGTGATCTGGCTCCTCTTACACTTGTGGAGGTTGAATTCGACTCTGTCGACGCAGCAAATGAATTCACAGCGCCTGACTGGTTTGGCGAGGATGTCACTGAATCCGGCAAATATCACAACAGCTATCTGAGCCGATTGGAAAATTCATAGTACTGCCTGGTCTTTATCGTATTCTTTAAATCATCATACCGCTTTTGCAATGGGCCCTCAGGAACTACAACATCCATAACCACCGCTATGTCATCTATAAGGCGGTCGGTTATGATATCCCTCATTGAAATAAGTATATTGTACTTCTCTTCAAAGGTATCCGCATCAAGAAACTCCAGCAAACGCGGATCCGGTGCCTGGCCTTCATCTGCATCCGGTGCCGGCATATCCTCCGGCTGTTCCTTAAGCGTGATCTTCTCAAATCTGTATTTCTGCTTCACATCAGGATATTTCTCATGGTCCACCTCGCTTACAAACATGTCGAGTGGTCTGGCGTATATCCCAAAATCATCGTATAAAGCCTGATAAATCACAAGCTTTTCCCCTGTCTCTGAATGTGTCGCCACTGTAACTATCTGATACAGCTTATTCTTAAAGTGCCTGTAAAGCTCTCCGGGCTTTGGTGTTCTGTCCATCATTTCTGCCTCTTTTCCTATTATTTAAAAGTTGTTAATCATGTCTAAGCCTTCCCCAAGGAAATCTCTCTCAAACTCCAGATTGCCGCTGTATCCCATGGCAATCAGATCCTCAACACTGCCAAACATGCTCTGTGTCTCAGCCTCTATAATCTTTGCACCGTCTGCCGCTTTGGTATGCAGTGTCTGGCAGTTTCTTGAGTGCTCCTGAGCCAGCCTCTGCTGTGCCTCGCTATGTCCGTGCATAGTCTCAAGCTCTTTTTGTGTCGTATCATCCGCAAAGCGTGCGTTATTTTTCACGGCTCTCTGCACTATATCCGGATTGCTCTGCTGTGGCTGTACTCTCTGCTGCATCTGTGGTCTCTGAGCCTGCTGTGCTCTCTGCTGCATCTGTGGCTGTGGTCTCTGCTGATATGTCTGGTTCAATGCATTCATACCCGACTGAACTGTATTCTGCATGCTGTTCCATATCTGCTGCATCTGCTTCTGCTGCGGTCTCGGTTTGTTTGGCTGCGTATTTTTGTTGCCTGCGCTCTTTGATTTTTTGTTAATGTAAAAAACAGCTCCTAAGATAATTGCCCAAATTATAACATCCATATTCTGCTCCTTTATCAATCTGCATTTTCTATGTCAATCCCTGAATATCCTGCACATATCGCGCAGTATGTACTCTGCTGTCTGTTCCGGCTCCCATTGCTTTGTAACACCCACAAGCAGCGGATTAAGCTCCGACAGTATCCTTGCCGTGCGCCGGTCTGTCGTGCCCTCATACTTATCGTTTATGGCCTCAGCCTGCTTCACACATGCCTCAAGCTGCTTTAATATATCCTTCCAGAACTCCTCGTAATATATCTCATGCACTCTCTTAGTCTTTTGTGTGAAATTTAGCTCTGCAAGCTCTTTGTTGCTGTGCCCCAGATAGAAATATGACAGAGCAAACAAATCAGGCTTTTTCCTTTCAAGCCCCTCATTTGTCAGATGTATCAGATTCTCTATCTCACTCTGTAAAATGATACCGTTGTCAAAGGATGACAGATATCTCTCCCCCTGCTTTACAACAGAGTCCAGAGTCGTGTGAAAATCCGTGTCCACCTTGCTGATTAAAAATTCATCGTCAAACATACCGCTTTTCGCTTTGCAAGCCTTTATCAGCTCTCCAAAGTGCTTCCGGTCGGTTCCTGTGAGCTCACAATACCCGATAACTTGCTGCTCAAGCTCCTTTAAATCTGAAAGCAGGCTGCTTAAACCTGTCTTCACGCCATAATAGCGCTTTGCAACACCGGAGGAATTCTTTTTGGTTTTGACATACAGCTTAAGCCAGCTGTTGACCACTGTCATGTCGGCACCTGCCGTATCCATCGCTGTCTTAAATTTCTTTTCCGTATCACTTAGTCCTAAAATCATCACACACCCTCAAACATCATTCTAAAACTATATAATAACAATTCTACACCATTATCATATTTTTTTAAAGAGCCTTTTTTCGCTCTGAAAAACCCACTTTAAACGCAAAAAAAGGAAGCCATACAATAGCTGTATGACTTCCTATATACTCTGCATGTTATTCGCATCGTCGTGCGAATGGCACGAGCGGCTTTGTTATGATAGCAAAATCAAATTAACGACCGAACTGCATATCGTTGTTACCTGATTTTGTTGTGAACATCTCAAGCATGTTGATTGGATCGTTGTAATCCATAAGCCATCCCTCACGGGCGAAATCAAACTGTCCGTCCTTACGGCTGTTAAGGAATACGTTCCACTCCTGCTGCTCTACCTTTAAGTTGATACCTACCTTTGAAAGATCAGCCTGGATAGCCTCACCAATCTTTACATTGGCCTCTGAGTTGTTTACGAGGTATGAGAACTCGACAGTCTGGTTTACCTGGCCTGTGCTCTCATCTAATAATCCGATAGAAGCAAGAAGCTCTTTAGCCTCCTCAAAGTTCTTATCGTAATCTGTGCCGTAATAGTCCTTGTTCTTGAACTCGCCACCGTTACCATCTGTAACACCCTCTGGGATAAATGTTGTGGCAATCTTCTGTCCGCCCTGGGCGATTGTATCGATAATGTACTGACGATCGATAAGAAGACAGATTGCTTTTCTGAATACCTTAGCCTGGTCAGCATCTAATCCAAGTTCTGAGTAGAGCTTAGAGTTAATGTTGAAGCCTACGTAGTATGTTCCAAGGTTGTCAACTGTGTAGAACTCGCTTGTCTTCTTAGCTGCCTCAATCTCGGCTGTAGGAACTGTATCGATGAAATCAAGGTCACCGTTCTGGTAAGCTGTGTAAGCTGAAACATCATCAGATGTAAGCATTACGTTCATCTCATCAACTGTTACATTGTCAGCATCCCAGTAGTTAGGATTCTTAACATATGTCATGCTTGAATCATGTTTCCACTCCTTGAGTGTGAATGCACCGTTTGTAACGAACTTGTCGCTTGCATCGTTTGCCCAGTCATCATTTCCCTCTACTGACTTCTGGTTTACAGGGAAGAAGAATGGGAATGCACATAAGTCAAGGAAGTATGGTGTAACTGCCTTAAGCTTGACTGTAAGAGTCTTTCCATCATCAGAAGCAACTACATCATCAGCAGCAAGCCCCTTTGTATCATCATATCCTGCGAATACTGCGCAAAGGTAGCTGTAATCTGCAGCTGTCTTAGGATCTGCAGCTCTCCTCCAAGACCACTCGAAATCCTTTGCAGTAAGCTCATCACCATTTGACCACTTAAGACCGTCACGCATTGTGAATGTGTATGTGAGGCCATCCTCAGAAACCTCATAGCTCTCTGCACATGCAGGCTCAAGCTTGCCCTCAGCGTTGTAACGCATAAGACCCTCAAAGCTGTTTACTGCAAGACATCCGCCGTCAACAGTACTGTTTAATGCAGGATCGATATGATCAGGCTCTGATGCCATGAAGATGTTTAACTTTCCAGCATTCTTTGTGTTCTTTGCATTGTAGAAGTATTTCATACCCTCTACTGTTGAGTATACGCCTGTGACATAATCCTTGAGCATATACTGGTCATTGTAGTAGTAAAGTGGAATAACACACCATGTATCCATAAGCATATCCTCTGCCTGGTGCATCATCTCTGCACGCTTTGCAAGATCTGCTTCTGTACGGATAGAATCTACTAACTCATCATAGCCTGTCCAGTCTACGCCTGCTGATACAGCAGTATGAGAAGTGCCGTTAGCAGATGTGTCGTTAGTAGATATTTTGCCCTCGCTCTTGCTTCCACAAGCAGTCATGCCAAGTGCCATAGCTGCAACAAGAGTAAGTGCTACTAATCTCTTTTTCATCTTTCTTCCTCCTAATTAATTAATATGAAAAATAAATTTATGTTAGAACCGGCACATGTGGCTTAAGCTATATGCCGGTAAAAACCTTATATTAGCGGTTGAAGCATGCAACCATATGTCCGTTTCCTCTGTCTGTAAGCTCCGGACGTGCTGCTGCACACTGTTCTGTCGCATATTTACAACGCGAACGGAATGGACAGCCGCTAGGCATGCGAAGAGGCGAAGGAACATCTCCCTCAAGCACGATTCGCTTGCTGTGTCTGGCAGTCTCAGGATCCGGGATCGGAACCGCTGAAAGCAACGACTGTGTGTACGGATGGATTGGATTGTCCATCAGCTCATCCGCATCTGCAAGCTCCATCATATGACCTAAGTACATAACAGCTATTCTATCAGAGATATGCTGCACTACAAGCAGATCGTGCGCTATAAACAGGTATGATAACCCTCTCTCCTTCTGCAGATCCTCAAACATGTTGACTACCTGGGCCTGAATTGAAACATCAAGTGCCGATACCGGCTCATCACATACGATAAACTTCGGATCTACTGCAAGCGCTCTTGCTATTCCGATACGCTGTCTCTGTCCACCCGAAAACTCATGTGCATAGCGTGTGGCATGGTCTGCGTTTAATCCAACTGTCTCCATGAGATCCATAATCATCTCATGGCGCTCTTTCTTGCTACTGTAAAGCTTGTGCACATCGAGAGGCTCTCCAATGATATCCTCAACCGTCATACGAGGGTTGAGTGATGAATACGGATCCTGGAATACCATCTGCATCTGCTTACGGTAAGGATGCATATCCACATCTATCTTCTTCTCACTGTCAAACAATACATTGCCGTCAAACTCAATGCGTCCCGCTGTCGGCTGGTACAGACGTAAAAGAGTACGTCCTACGGTTGTCTTTCCACAGCCCGACTCGCCAACAAGTCCAAGCGTCTCACCCGGCTTTATGGCAAATGACACATCATCGACTGCCTTTAACTCCATCTTTTTAAATCCGTCATGAACAGGGAAATACTGCTTCAAATGGTCTACCTTGAGCAGGTACTCGTTGTTATTTGTCTCATTACTCATTTGATTTTCCCTCCTCCATCATATTCTTTATATTCATCCAGCATGATGCGAGATGATCTTCTCCAACCCAGATTTCCTCCGGCTTTTCGGTGAGACATATCTTCATAGCGGCATCACAGCGAGGGCAGAATGCACAGCCCTTTGGCATGTTGAGCATATTGATTGGTGTGCCTCCGATAGGAACAAGCCTGGTTTTTGAATTGGTCTTTGTAGGGATTGAACGAAGCAGTCCCTTTGTGTACTCATGCGCCGGGCTGTAGAATATGGCATCTGCTGTTCCTCTCTCACACACACGGCCACCGTACATAACTATGATCTCATCACACATTGAAGCAATGACACCCAGATCATGTGTAACCATGATGATTGCCATGCCGAGCTTTTCCTGCAGTGACTGCATAAGCTCAAGAATCTGTGCCTGGATAGTCACATCAAGAGCTGTTGTCGGCTCATCTGCGATAAGGATATCCGGCTCACAGGCTAATGCCATAGCTATCATGACACGCTGTCTCATACCACCCGAAAGCTCATGAGGGTACTGATTTACACGCTTCTCAGGCTCATTTACTCCTACAAGTGTGAGCATCTCTATAGCGCGCTCCTTTGCTTCCTTCTTTGTACGATCTGTGTGAAGAAGCACTGCCTCCTCAAGCTGGTAGCCTACCGTAAATACCGGATTAAGCGATGTCATAGGATCCTGGAAAATGATTGAACAGCATTTTCCTCTGAAATCTGCCATTTTCTTTTTGTTCCATTTGGTGATATCCTCACCCTTATATTTCACTGAGCCGCCTGTGATGGCACCATTCTCAGCAAGAATCTGCATGATTGAATATGCTGTAACTGACTTTCCTGAGCCTGACTCTCCTACGATTCCAAGAGTCTTTCCCGGCTCAAGCTTAAAGCTGACACCGTTTACAGCTGATACGTCTCCGTTATCGGTCTTGAAGGTAGTGTGCAGATCAGATACTTCAAGAACAAACTTATTATCTTCCATCTTACTCACTCCTTACTATTTCGATAATTTAGGGTCAAATGCATCTCTTAAACCGTCACCGATAAGATTCAATGTAAGAACAATGATACAAATCGTAAGCGCCGGAAAAATAAGACGCAATGGGTAGCTCTGGAGTCCGCCACGCGCTGTATTTGCCAACGAACCAAGTGAAGGCATAGGAGCCGAAACACCAAGTCCGATAAATGACAGATAACTCTCAGTAAAGATGGCTGATGGTATCTGAAGCGCTGTAGTAATGATGATTACTGACAGACAGTTCGGTAAAATGTGTTTTCTGATAGTGCGGGCTGATGATGTTCCGATACACTTTGCTGCGAGAATGTACTCATTCTGCTTGATGGTAAGAATCTGACCTCTTATAAGTCTTGCCATTCCTACCCAGTAAAGCAATCCAAACACTATGAAAAGTGCAATCATGTTGACACCGAGCTTTGAAAGCACTGTACCCTTTATTACAGGTGTCAGCACCTCATTTAATACAACTGCGAGTAAAATGATGAGCAGCATATCCGGCAATGAATAAATGATATCTACTATTCTCATCATAACCATATCTACCTTGCCACCGCAGAAGCCTGATACGGAACCGTAAATGATACCGATTATAAGCACAAGCAGTGATGCAAACACACCGACTCCCAACGATACACGAGCTCCGTAAACAACACGGATAAAATAGTCTCTTCCGAGCTCATCTGTGCCAAAAATGTGCGGGAAAAGCTTCTCACCTGCATCAATCTGTGCCTGCTCAGCCTCGCTGTACTGGAAAGGTCCTAAGTTCTGTGCACCCTTAACGATATCTGCATAGCCGTAAGGCACAATCTTTGGTGCCAGAAGAATAACCAAAATAAGTAAAACCAAAACTATAATAGAACCCATAGCCAGTGGATTTTTGCGGAGTCTCTTAAGACCATCCTTCAAGAAGGTAGTTGACTCACCCATAACCTCCTGCTGGCGTTTTTCTTCATCTGATGCCTTGGCAAAATCCTTCATATCGAACTTGCTAAGGTCAATCTGTGTGGAGAAAGGAGCTCTCTTCATATTATCTTTCATCTTTATCTCTCCTTAATCAAGCTTAATACGTGGATCAATCACTTTGTATACAATATCTGTAATGAGGTTCGCGCCTACCATGATGACAGCAAGGAAAAGTGTTGTGGCCATAATCATTGTGTAATCACGGTTTGTGATACAGCTTACGAACTTGGAACCGAGTCCTCCGATATTGAAAATACTCTCAATAACCATTGAACCTGTGAGGATACCACCAATCATAGGTCCCACATATGTGATGACCGGAATGAGCGCATTACGAAGCGCATGTACAAATATAATCTTGTACTGATGTACACCCTTGGCCTTTGCCGTACGGATGTAATCCTGTCCGAGTGCATCAAGCATTGAAGTCTTTGTAAGTCTTGTAATATATGCCATCGGTGAAAGTGACAGTGACAGCACCGGAAGTAATACCATGTTGCTTCCTGAGCTGAAGGCCTGCACCACACCAAGCTTTATACAGAAGAAATAAAGTAATAACGTAGCGATGACAAATGACGGCATCGACGTAATCAGTGTGACGAAGAATACTATAACTCGATCCGGCCACCTGTTTCGCATAAGCGCTGCTATCGAACCGAGCACCACTCCGAATACTATCGCAGTGAGCGCCGCTAAAAGTCCAAGCTTCGCTGAAATCGGGAAGCTCTCCCCAATGATATCTGAGATCGGACGGTCTGTCTTAAGACTAACACCGAAATCTCCGTGCAGCACGCCTGCCATGTAGTTCTTGTACTGGACTATAAGTGGCTGATCCAGTCCGTAGCGTGCCTCAAGCTCTTTCATTACCGCCGGACTCTTTGCCTTCTCCGAATTGAATGGACCACCCGGAATTGCATTCATGGCAAAGAATGTAATAAGACTGATAATGAAGATTGTAAAAATCGCGAGAATAACTCTCTTTACAATGTACTTACCCATATTTTTCTCTCCCTCTTGGATTTGTATCGATAATGCATTATTTTTATTTTTTAAAGCATTATCACTGCACCACGTCAAAGTATTTTGTCTAATACGCAAAAAAGTGCGAATGACGTCATTGTCATTACACACTCCCTAATCTTGCTGTCTGATACAACTGTCGTTCTGACGCTAACAATTCTTTTTTATTATACACAGAAATCATACTTTGTCAATTGGATATATTTTCCTATATTATTTTCATTTTTGCATAAAAATTAGTCATTTTTTTATAATACTCATTAATAAGGGTAATTTATGTAGCTTATAAGCATTATTTATACATTTTTATTCATTTTTATTTTCGCATTAAAATATTAATTTTCAGTGCATGATTACTTTGAATTGTTAAGTACCGGCGTTATTCTGGCATTAAACGGATATTTGGTGTATAATTACATATCATTATATATCAAGGAGTCACCTATGCTTACATACGACGATGCACTCAATCTCAACTACTATAAAAAAACAACCTTTACCGGCTGGATGAACGGCATGCGCTTTCTCATAAAGCGTGAGGAGCCTGTCATCAAGGAAGCCACCGAGGATACACCCGAGGAAAAGGGTGAGCCAATATTTCATGCATGGATATGGCCGGGGCCGTATATTTTTGACCTGACCGACGACAGCAAAAAGACTGACAATACCTTTCCATTTACAGATGACGGTAAAAAACAGTGTGTAGACTGGATTAATGAGGTCATCAGTGCACACTCAAACGAATATCCAAAAAATAAAACAGATGGAGAAAACCTCTAAAAAACTCTTGACTTCTCACCAAAAATATTGTAGTATACGTTTTGTGCAAAACACAAGGGCTTGTAGCTCAGCCGGTTAGAGCGCACGCCTGATAAGCGTGAGGTCGGAAGTTCGAGTCTTCTCAAGCCCATCCTTGTAATAAGCGTATTATGAAAGCCACGGATTGCTCCGTGGCTTTTGTTTTATGTGTATCTACACCTGCACAATGCGTCCGTGTCTGCCTATTCCTTTAAAAAACCCCGCATTTATTCCATCATACTTTTTTGAACTGCACTCAGAAATCATAAGCTGCTGCTTGTATTTGTAATCATCCCATTCTAGAATTGCTGTGACGTAGGGCTGTTCCTCCATTACACGCACAGTCGTATTTTTCTTTGAAAACACAGGGTATTTTCCGGTGTATCCCTTTTGAAGCAGCTCCTTTTCAAGCGCTTTACGCTTTTCTTTTATGCGTTCATTTATCTGATTTCCGTAATTTCTCTCCGGATAATCCTTTGATGCCTTTATCACAAGCTTATAAATATACTGATAAAGCGGTACTCTTTTTGCATCGGCTAAATGTCTGCTCAAAAGCTTTTCCGTTTTCTCACATGGATTTGCCCTGTAGCGTGCAATGAGCTTAAGATAATCAGTGTCCGAAACCTCCCTGCAAAGCTCCTCCATAATGTCTATTCCCTCTATACGCGCCGGAAAATGATACTCCATCAAATCGCCGGGTACCGGTGTCCATCTGCGAAACGGTGCAAAGTAAATAAGGCTCTGGATAAAGCATTCTGTCTCGTTGCAGTATTCCTTTCCCATGTACATATACTTATCAGCGATTGTTCCTACCATATATACAAGCATGCGCCATTGCTCCTGCCCCTTTACCCAGAAATGTCCTATTTCATGGTATTTAAAGCATGCCTCATGCACATGCAAATTATCAAACCAGAGTGTGACCACATTGTCCTGCTGGTGCAGAATGAGTCCATAACCTTTTTCACTTCCTAAAACCAACGATGCCGAAATGATTTCTTCCTCGCTATGATAATCGCCCTTTAACACTGCATTTTCCAAAGTCAGATAGCATTCCACCGCATCATTCATGATATATGGGATTATATATTTGTCATCACTTCTGCATATATCAAATGAACCGTAATCAAAGAGCTCTGCGAGCATGTAAAATGCGCGTGGCATATCCTCTTTTAAGCCGGGAAGTGCTTTTACTAAATCCTTGTAAGCCTGCATTGTGGTATCCTTTCGTATAGGAAAAATGATAAAAAAATAAGAATTTCAGAAGTAATAAAAACCTCTGAAACCCTTGTAAACAGTACGGGCAACAGGACTTGAACCTGCACGGTCTCCCACTAGAACCTAAATCTAGCGCGTCTGCCAATTCCGCCATGCCCGCAAACACTTTGACAGTATATCATTTTGTTTCAGGTGTGTCAACATTATTTATCACATTACAAAAGTGATGAAATGTCAAGCATTAATTGCAAATTTTTTCCAAAAATTTTTAGTGCGTATTTTACCATAAATATGCACTTTCATATACACCATATTTGTTTTTGTCCCACGACTCCTAATCCGCCTGTAACAGCCGGATTTTTTTAATGATATTTAATTCTCCATGGTTAAATGATAAGTCTCATTTCTTCCTCATACAGCTCCTGTGATGACCTTCCACCAAACATTGGTCTCGGATAATTATTAAGCCAGTCCTCTACCTTCTGTATGTCTTTTTTTGTCTTTCTGTCAAAGTTCGTTCCCTTTGGTATGTGCCTCCTTATCATCCTGTTCTGATTCTCATTTGAACCTCGCTCAGAACTGCAGTAAGGATGGCAGTAATAAACTTCTGTACGTTTCTTTCCTTTTTTATCTTTTTTCTCAATTCCCTCACAGTCGGCAAATTCAGTTCCATTGTCTACTGTTATTGTTTTAAATATATCAGAGAAAAGCCTGCCCCACTTGCGTTCAAGGCTGTTTATACACTTCACCACTGATGCAGCTGTGTGATCCTTTACCTTGAATATCTTCTCATACCTCGTTTTACGCTCAGTCAATACAACAAGTGCATTCTTTGACTTTCCCTGCTGTCCCATAACAGAGTCCATCTCCCAATGTCCGAATTCCTCACGCGTATCGATATCAACCGGTCTATGTTCAATGCTTGTTCCTGCAGCGGCTCTCTTTGCTTTTCTATGTATCTTATGGTAGTTTTTTCTTTTCCTCTTTATAGCCAGATTGTCTGCTGTCACCCTCATGAATATGCCGTCATATATGTACTTGTACAAGGTCTGCTTTGTTATAGTCACGCTGAAATTAAGGTTTTTCCTTTTTATATCCAAAAGCGCTGCTTCCGGACTATATCCATCATCTGCTATCTTCTCTTCAATATAATTGGCAAGTTCAATGTCTTTGCCTATCTTAAGGACAGGTCCTTTTGCCTTAAGGTTTTCCTGGTATTTTTCTTCTGCTATGTCTGCACTGTACCTTTCTGTCTCTGTCCAGTCAGAATTCCTGTGCATGTATCTTCCACGCTTCAGCTCCCTGTATATCGTGCTGACATTCACCCTCAGCGTATCAGCCATATCCTTCGCCTTTTCACCACTGAGATACATCTTCTCAATTTTACGGCGATCGGTTATTGTCAGCTGTCTGAATATTCTTCCCATGGTTTTGGCGCCTCCTTTGCATTTTTGTGTTAGAAGTATACCTTAAACCTCATAGTATTCCTATATGCATACTACACAATATTATCTGTTTGGTATATTTCATAAGTTACAAAAATAATATATCATCATAATTCCACGGCATCCGGTAAATGTTACACTCTGATGGACATATGCAGATTACACAGTCATGTTCCCATCATGCACTGTGATCACAAACATATAAAGAGTAATTATTGTATATTTTGCACAAAAATAAGGTGCAGGACTGTTTCATCCTGCACCTTATAAATTCTAAAGCCTCGGTTTATTCTGTTTTACATCCTGTTTATTTTCCATAGTTTTTGCCCTTTGGAATATCTCTGCAGTTGTCTGTCCAGTCAGGTCCGTCCACCAGCCCTTGCATTCATTATAATGTTCAATTGCCTCTGTCACATTATCAGATTTATACGATGCATACAGATATGGTGGCTGTGGAACTCCGTCCTTAAATACCTGCATGACTATCTGCTGACGGATAAGCAGTGGACCGGTTCTCATGTGCTCCATGCCGTTCAGCTCATTCTGGAAACGTGCAAATACCTTGTCGTTTCCATTTTCAACCGTAAAACACTGCGCCCTTATATATTTACCGACTATAATGGGATTATCAATATTCAGCTTAGTATTTTTAATTGCAAAACGTACACCATCCCTGTTTTTCTCAGCAAAGAAATTAGGCATCAATGTAATAACGTCCGCACTGCTGTACATGGGTTCTTCATCTTCCTGTATATCAGCGGCATCTTCCGCTCCATCAATGCCTTTGTTTTCATCCTGACTTGTTTTGGGCTTGCGTATCTGTCCTACATATGTAATTGCCTTGTCAAGATATGACATTTTAATTTCATCTGTATCATTTTTAATGTAATCTTCACGAAGGCCCTTAAGGTATTGTATATATTCTTCCCTGTCTTCAGTTCCTGAATATATCCCATCCAAGCGTTTTCTGTCAGCAGCAACTCCTGCCATATTTAAAGTCTGCATTACTTCATCTTCAGTCGGACTTAAAACCAGGCTTTCAGGATACGCTTCAATAAGCTTTTCAATGGCCGCCTTTACAGTCTCATTATCCCTCATATCCGGATAAGCATTCAGTGATGGCACATCTATTATTTTTCCAATTACAATATCTGCCTGCTCATCTTCAATACTGTCCGTTCCCTCAACATGGTAATTAATTCCGATTGCTGGGATTCCGTGAAGTCTTGCCGGGTCAATCTGATTAAATTTTTCTATTGCTTCCTCAACAGTGGAAATATTGTCAATATAAGTGCCCATGCTGTGGAACTCGCTGCTCTCTGCAACAGTAAATGTAATAACCGCATTGACAGTCTTTTTTTCATTCTCTTCGTCTTTCTTCTGTTCTTCCTGAATAGCCTGCGTATTCCCGGCTGTCTGTTGTTCCCCTGAAATTTCTGCATAACGGGCGGCAATGGTGGATTCACTTATAGGCACCCTGCCGGTGTCATTTTCTTTATACCATGGTTTTGCAACAGCTGCATTCATTTCATCATACCATTTTGTCATACGGTCATTTTCAGGAATATTATTTCTGTTCTCATAATCATGGATTGCATTTATCTGCTCCCTGTATTCATCTGTCAGCTCTGTCTCCTGATTATTCTTAGTCTCCTGCACTTCCTGCATATTCACCTCTTCCTGTGCCCTAATGATTTTATCATATTCCAATAATACCCTTTCCTCTATTTTCCGCTGTATCGCAGCTGTAACACCATACACGGTATCCCTATACTGCCCCTGTGTCTGATACTGGGGCATCTGTACAAACCGTCCCTTTCTGCCTTCCTTTATTACTATGCCGTTAACCGTCATTCCATACATTTTGATCGATGCAATGCCTAGTTTCTGCACTACAGAGTCTGTTTTCTGGTTAAGCGGGGTAATTCTCACATCATCTATATTTACATCCGGTACACTTTCTGCAAAAAGCTTTTCTTTTGTGACATCAAGTACCACTCTGTCTATCTCATTCCTGACCTCCCTGTCATGCGGATATACCACCCCTGAATACCTGTCTCCATCTTTTCTCTGCGGATAGGATACAAACATCATTTCTTTACCAGACTTATCGTCAAACCATTTTCTGACTGAGACTGGAAATTTAAAAATCCCTTCTATTTCTACCCATCCGGTAGCAACGGTAGATGTGTTCTTAATTGAATCAAAATCCACCCTCATATTAGCCTTTATGTTCATTATCTGTCATCTCCATTCCTTTTATTATCAATTACATAAGCCCTTCTTAAATTGTCCATGTCATCTGTAGGTGCAAGAAAAATATTTATCATCTGCTCTTCATTCAGGCCGTCATCCATCGCATTTGAAATTATTTCTTTTTCTATTTCCTTCAGTTTGTCCCAGTATCTGCCACACAGGTCTGCAAATGTATCTCCTGTCCATCCCGTCTTGTCTGTTTCTTCATCCTTCTTAATAAGCTCTTCCGTATCAACATCATGAAGAAGTGCAAGACCTTTTATCTGCTTCACTTCCTCCTCTGACTCTTTTACGGCCTGTCTGTATAGCTCTGCTATCTCATCCACAGACCTTTTTCTGGCTGAATCAAATGACAGGTATAAAAGGTCACGCTCATCAACCTCGCATGAATATATGGTTCTGTCAGTCTTTGCCATGACCTTCAGCCGTTCAATTTCTTCCCTATCTGTAACGAAATCCAGACATTTATCTCGGGAAAGGGTTATATACCTGAAATTCTTTGCATCATATATGGTACGCACCGGATGTTCGTAGTCACCAAGCGCCATAGCAGCACTGTATCTGTCTTTCAGCCAGTCAGCTGCCGTAAAACCGTATTCCGGCTTGTCAAAAGGTATTGCCTTGGTATCATATATCGGCGGTCTCGACTCTAAAAAAATAATGCACTCTGTCGGCGGCATTCTTCTTACCTGCCCTGGTGTCATCAGCTTTAATTCCGCTTTTGAATATGACAAATCCGAACTTGAATTAACCCCGAATGACAGTCTGTCATCCCTTTTGTCTGCGGTGGCATTGCCAAGCGTTTCTGATATATACTCATGTGTACTTTTTGCCTGTGGTCCGGAACCCAGAAATACAACTGCCGCCATGTTGTCCATCATGATTTCCCACTTCTCGTTCGGATAAATTGCCTTGGCCTGTGCTATGGACTGCAGTATCGGCACCATGCTGATATTTCGGCTTCGTATTACTCCAAGCAGCTTCTCTGTATCTGCAGGGCGCGCACCTGCATAGAACTCATCCATCCATACCTGTACTTCATACGGCAGTGGCCCTTTGATTTCATCGTCTGACAGACGGATAAGTGTATCAAACATCTGCGTATAAAACATGGATGTTATCCATGTGTATGTATTAACATTATCCGGCATAACGAGAAATACAACAGTTGGCTGCTGTCCTATTGTGCGAATATCAATGTCGTTTCCGGAAAATATTCTTTTTACCTCAGCTGTCTCGCATATATTAAGCATTGCAGATATCATAAGCGAAACGCTGCCCTCAGTCTCCGAAGCTTTTCCCTGGAACTTCTTAAATACCCTTACCGGAGGATAGTTTGCATCATGCTCTGATTCACACTTATTCATAAGGTCAGCAAGCGCATTTGACTCTTCCCCTGTAATATCTGTTGTTTTGACATTTTCCATTGCAAGAAGGCTGATTACGTCATTGAACGTTGCTTTCCTGTTGTTATCCCTTGCATCCAGCCATGCATAATAAAACACAGCCTGCATCTTTAAATCCACCGCATCATCCCAGAACGGGTCAGCTGCGGAGTTTTCCTTTGCCGGTCTGACAGCATCATGCCAGCTTTTTATAATTCTCAGCATGTCCGCTTCTGTCTGAATCCACTCAAATGGATTGTACCTGTCCGACTGCTCCGGGTTTTTGAAGTTAAGCGAGAATATCTGATAACCATTTTTTTCAAATATTTTTCCAAGTTTTCTCTGTGTGTCTCCTTTTACATCAAGAACCACATAGCTTGACCCCATCTGCAGGAGGTTTTGGTGCATTATAGATGTTGTTTTGAATGAGCCTGATGAACCGACAATCATCATGTTGTTGTTTGAAAGCTTTCCCCTTATGCTTACCTTTACATTTTCTGACAGTATCCTGTTATATTTATCGTCAGTGTCCTTAAGCTCCCTGCTTGCCTTTACCGGGTCAAGCCAGTCTTCGTCACCATGCTCCATCTCGCTGTGGAAGTTCCTGTAATGAATCATGTAATAATTTACAAAGAAAAACCAGCCTATAAAGCCAATACCTACCCATGCCGGAGTCTTTGAATTTGCAATCTTAAAAAAATGTGTGACCGCCCACAGCATCTGTGCATTATAGTCTCCTTTAAGGTTTGCAGGCGCCACATAAAGACCCGATATTATATATCCAAGCATCAGGAAAAACAAAAGCAGGAAAGCAAATGCTGCCCATGGTGTTTTCTTTTTTTCATATCTTGTTCCGTAATTTGCCATATTTCCTCCAATAAATCCAAGGTGCCGGATTCCGGTACCTTGGATTAAATATTATACCTTCGGGTTTAATATCTTACTGTTAACATTCGGAGCTTTCGGCCTGAGATTCTTTGCATATGCCATGTTCCTTGTGACATTCTCATACTGCTTATGAATATTCTCATAGCTTGCAGTTTTTACATTTCCATTCTCTGCAACCATCGAGGGCTTGTTTTTTGGAATAAATCCCACATAAGTTCTGCCCTCATCTGCCACAAATACATTTTCAGCCGGAAGTATGAGATGCTTTTCATTTTCTCCGTATGTGCCAGGGATACGTGATACAAAATACCCTTTTTCACGCATCTTTTTTGATACAGACGTGAAAGCCATATTATCAACCAGCGTCTTCCCTGTTTATCGTGACCATTTCATAGTTGCCGTCTTTCTTAAGTCTTGCGAACTCCTCACTGTCGTCCTTCTGCATTACATTTACTTTAGGCCCGGGCACTTCATGCTCCTCAAATTCACTGTTTACTTTCTGATATTCCAAAGAAGCATTGTTTATATATTCATCTTCATTTACCGCTGCCGTGTCCATATATGATTCATTATCCATTTCATATATGTTTCCGGGCTGTTTTTCCTGTTTCAGCATGTCCTCCCGGTACATTTTTATCCATATTTCAAACTTGTTTCTGTCCGCGTTTGCAACTGCTACCTGGCTGTTGTCATTTCCTACCTTAAGGTCTGGAAGAATCGAATAATTCATTTTCAGTGTATTAAAGTCACGACAGGCATCCTCCAGTTCTTTTCCCTCAAACGGAAGATTAAATATTGTATAATTTCCTTCCGTGAAATTTTTCAGATCAGTTATTTCCTTTTTTCCACCGGACATCTGTACCCTTATATGAGATGCAAACCATGACTTGAATATCTGGTCATCCTTATTCATTACTGCAATCTGTATTGTTCCAACCGAGTCATCGACCTTGGGCAGTACACAGCATTTCTTTAGTCCTTTTTCATTAAGCTGTTCAACAGGCGAATCTGCATCTATGCGCTCTTTTAGAATACTGATGTCATTCTGTATCCGCTTCTTTTCGCTTTTTTCCGATACGTTCTGCAGCTCAAGTTTAAGGGCTTCGAGCTGTTTTAAATCATTTACATGCTCTGTGGAAACTGGTATGCTGTATATCGTGTATTTTCCTTCTGACAGCTTTGCGAACGCAGCCAGGTCATCCCTGGATTTTACTGAAAGATAGCCTTTATATGCCAGCCTTGCCACAAACTGAACCAGTTTAATCTGCAGCATGTTTGCTGCATATACCATCTGCGTAATACTGCCGGAACTGTTTCTGACACTCATCATCATATGTTCAAATTCTCTGTCCGTATCCATTTAGCTTTCCTCCACGTCCTTGTTTCTGTTCTTTTTCTTCATGCGCCTTATTTTTTCCATCATATCGACAGAAATACCCGGGTGTATGAATTCCTCCATCTCTGCCGGTGTAACTCCCTCTTCAGCCAGGCTTAGCACATAGCTTATCTGCTCTGACTTATATCCTTCTTCTTTAAGCAGACTTATATATTCCGCTATGTCATTTTTCTGTCTGCGTTTCAGTCTCCTACGTTTAAATGATGCTGTTTTTTCATCTTCACGCTTTACGTCAGCTGCGGCCGTTTGCTGTACTCCTGCATACGGCATGGTCACAGCTCCCTGTGGCGGCTTTATGTCGACAAACATGTCGCTGAGCTCACCTGTTTTCTTTTCTACTGTCATAATGCTCTCACCCAGCGTATTAATCTTTGCCTGTACTGCATCCGCAAGCTTTGACATATCCTTAAGTGTATTGTTGCCTTTGCCTATAATCACACCGCATGCTTTCTGATATCTTATTTTTCTCAGATAGCCTGCAACATCAGTTTTTCTGTTATCAATTACCTCCTGAACATCCTTGACGGATATCTTGTCACAGGCACACAGGTAAATTTCCCTTAAAACATTTAAATTCGTTCCATTCTGTAGTGCAATATTCGTATAATCTGCACTCATAAAGTTTTCACCCTTCAAGAGCTCCATCAGGCAGTTAATTACCTTGTCATTTTCCATTTTTATCACCTCTCCTTCAGGTACCGGAATCCGGCACCTTTAAAGGCACATGAAATGTTTTCCATATGCCTTGCACCTCTCATATTTTTCTTTGATGTAATTTCAGCTGTTTCTTTATTTCGTTTGGCTCTGTTCTGTCACTTCTCAGATTAATATCAGCGACTCTGTCCGCATATTTAAGCTGCGACTGAGGCATTGATCCTTTCTCATAAAAAGAATAAATTTCATCACTTCCGGCCGCTGCAATTATGTGGTCATACAGTGGAATGCCAAGAAGCTCACCTGCCTTTGACATAACATCTGTCACATGTATATCCTCAAGCGAAGGCTGTGATGAGCCGCCTGGATGGTTGTGAAGGATTATAAAGCCATTGGCATTTGACAGTATTGCCGTCTTCATTATTTCCCTGGGTGATGCAATAGCTTTGTCGACTGCACCCATTGAGCATATGCACATGTTTACCGGATTAAGCTTTGCATTAAGACATATGACACACATTACTTCACGGTCGTATTCCCTTAATATGTCTGATACAAATCCTACAACCTGTTCCGGTCTTTTAAGCTGTGTATCAGATATAAGTGTTTTTTCCTTCACCAGACGTATGCCAACCTGGTCTAATACATATACTGTATCACTCATTTTTCTCCTTTCCTGCCAGTCCTATCTGCATTATAAAATCTTCATTCTCATCCATTTGTTCAAGTTCCTTTAGTATTTTTCTTTTTAACATAAACATTTCAAGGCTTTCCTGTTTGATTTTTTCCATGTTTTCCTCCTGCGTACCGGAATCCGGTACCTTTATATTTTTATGGTGCCGGATTCCGGCACCCTCATCATATGCTTATATATTTCTCTTTAATATCATTTCTCTGCGCCTGTTTGTTTTGTGGGGCATTCTGTGGTGTTTCTTTTCTGTCTGCATCAAGCTGGGCATTTAAAAAAGACAGTCTTTTCAGTTTTTCTGAAAGAATGTCTTCTTTGTCAAATTTCTTTGTAACCTCTTTTTCTGCCGTTTCAAGCTCTATCCGTGTTTCATCCAGTGCATCCTGCGCATCCGAAAGACGTTTTTCAAACCCTGCCATGCAGTTGTTAAGCCTTGTAATCATTCCGGCAGGATCTGATGACATTTCAATAGTATGTTCACACCTGCCCTGCATATGTATGTAATATAAATTGAAAAACGCGTCAAACCTTGAATACAGCTTAAACCCCTTATAATCCCCAATCATGGTCCTCTCAGGTGTCTTTGACTCCTTGGCCGCTGCTATGAGTGCTGCACCGCCTTCCTTTCTGTCATCATATGGCACACCGTTAATCCTGATTTCAAAACCATCAGATAGGATTTCCTCGGAACCGCGTGTAATTATATCCTGCCTCAGTCCCTCAATTTTTTCTTCAAGCTTTGCTATCCTGACCGGATACTCCTTATTAATTGCATCCTCAAGCCTGTATTTCTGGCTTTTGAAATTTGCTTTCAGAAGCTTCAGCTTTGCAACTTCTGTATCGAGTGTCATTTTTTCCTTAATGTATGGATTTCCAGTTGCAAGTGCCTTTACCTCTGCATATGACAGTGCAGCTTCATCCACATCGTCGCAGGAACGTACCGGAGATTTACTGGTCATAATCTGTCCGATGAATTTCTGCTTATTCTCAATGAGCTGCCACGAATAAGAATCAAATGTATTTTCCGTTACATACCTGAATATTTTCACTCGCTCATTCCTGTTGCCCTGGCGGAGTATTCTGCCCTCCTGCTGTTCGATGTCAGATGGTCTCCACGGTACATCTATGTGGTGTAGTGCTATGAGCCTTGTCTGCACATTGGTACCGGCTCCCATCTTTGCTGTTGAACCTAACAGAAAACGTACCTGGCCGCTTCTTACTTTTGAAAACAGCTCAGCTTTCTGTTTTTTTGTATTGGCATCATGTATAAAGGCAATTTCCTTATCCGGAACCCCCTTGGCAATCAGCTTGTCCTTAATGGCATGGTACACGTCAAAACCTCCGTCACTGCGCGGTGTTGAAGCATCACAGAAAATAAGCTGCGTTGATTTGTCTTTTGTTGTCTCCTTCCATATGTCATATGCCCTGGCAGCACATGCATTCACTTTTGAATTCTCATTGTCAGGCAGCTCCGGATTTATGAGCCGCTGGTCAATGGCACATTTGCGTCCATCGCTCGTTACCTTGAGCATATTGTCGATGCTTGAATCAACCCCTCCTTTTCTTATGTTCTCTGCCCTGTCCCCAAGCGATTTGACTATATCCTGCTGAAACACACTCGGCTTTAAAACCACATTCTCGTAATCACATTCCGGTACCGGCAGCTTTAACATATCTGCAGTCTGTATGTCTGCACTCTCCTTGAAAAGTGAGATAAGCTCTGGCAGATTAAAAAACTTCGCAAATCTTGTCTTTGCACGGTATCCAGTGCCTTCCGGTGCAAGCTCAATTGCTGTCTGTGTCTCTCCGAATGTTGAAGCCCAGGCATCAAAGTTTTCAAATCCAAGCTCCTTTAACCGGCCCGCCTGCAGATAACGCATATTGGTGTAAAGCTCAGTCATGGAGTTTGATATAGGTGTGCCTGTTGCAAATGTTATGCCGCGGCCGCCTGTTATCTCATCAATATATCTGCATTTTCCGTACATATCCGATGCCTTCTGTGAATCATTCTGTGAGATTCCCGCAACATTTCTCATTTTAGTAAACAGAAACAGGTTCTTAAATTCCTGGCTCTCATCAACAAACAGCCTGTCAACTCCAAGCTGTTCAAATGTAACTGCATTATCCTTTCTGCCTGCATCATTAAGTTTAGCAAGCCTTACCTCCAGATTTTTCTTTGTCTTTTCCATCTGTTTGATGGTAAAATGCTCGCCGTTTGATGCCTTAGCCTCACTTATCGACTCAGTAATCTCATCTATCTGTTCCTGCATGAGTCTCTTCTGTCTTTCATCTGACAGTGGTATTTTAGCGAACTGGGTGTGTCCTATGATAACTGCATCATAATCACCTGTTGCAATCCTCGCACAGAATCGTTTTCTGCGTGCCGGCTCAAAATCCTTTTCAGTTGCAGCAAGAATATTTGCCCCCGGATACAGACGTAAAAAATCCCCTGCCCACTGTTCTGTCAGATGGTTTGGAACAACAAAAAGCGACTTGTGGCACAGTCCCAGCCTCTTCGATTCCATCGCAGAAGCAATCATCTCAAAGGTCTTTCCCGCTCCCACACAGTGTGCAAGCAGCGTATTGTCTCCATACATAACATGTGCTACTGCATTCAGCTGGTGAGGCTTCAGCTCCACATCAGGTGTCATTCCCGGAAACTTGAGATGTGATCCGTCATACGTTCTCGGTCTTGAAGAGTTGAATAGCTCATTGTATTTTTTTACAAGCACCTCCCTTCTTTCCGGATCCCTGAATATCCAGTCCTTGAACGCCTCCTTTAGTGCATCCTGTTTCTGCGATGCAAGCATTGTCTGCTCCCTGTTTATTACACGCTTTTCGCTGCCGTCAGGCTGAAGTATCCTGTCATAGACTTTTACATCCTTAAGGTTCAGCGTATTTTCAAGTATCTGATAAGCGTTAATTCTGCTGGTTCCATATGTGCCTGTGACAAGGGGATTGTATGAATCTGCATTCTTTCCTTTTATATTCCATTCACAGTTTATAGGTGCAAACTTTACCGCCACCCACTCCCTTGAAAACAGTCTCTGTGGTGTATGCAGCACATCTTTCATAAACTGCTCTATATACTCTGCGTTAATCCATGTAGCCCCAAGCCTCACTTCTATCTCTGATGCTGTAAGAGGTTTTGGCATTGCCTTCTTAAGATATTCCACATTATCGGAATACGATGCATCCCCCTGTAATGCTTTTTCTGCAGAAATAAGTTTCTTTCTTATGTTTCCGGAAAGATATTCCTCTGAAGTCTGCCAGGTACCGGATTCCGGCACCTTAAAAATAATGCCCTTAAGGTCACTTATTATTTCCTCCCGGCTTTTCCCGGTAAGCCCTTCCATATATTCAAGGTCAACAGCTGCTTTTTCTCCCATCGAAACGGACAGTGCCTCAACAGATGTATCCACATGTGTAACAGGGACAGCCTTTCTGATGGTTCTTTTGGTAAACATGTCCGCTTTGCCCGCAACCTTTCCGTCATCATCGGTTTCCTCAAGTGATGATATAAGGCTGTAGCCTGCGTCTTCCCTGAACGCGGTCTGGTTGGTCCTGGAATTTAAGTACCCGAACTTTTTAACGAAGCTGTCATAAACACTGTTGAGCCTTGCCTGTGATGCCCTGATTTCTTCATCGGATGCATCATCAAGCTGTAATTCAATAAGCTCTGACACGCTGTCCCGCACATCAATCAGGCCTTTCATGCGCTCAGCTGTTTTTTCCGGAATGTCCTGTGGACGCATTATTGAATTTTCCCTGTAATATATTTTTCCATTTACTGAACAGTAGGAGAAATTTTTAACTCCTGCCTCTGCAGGTATGCTTTCATCCTCAAGCTCTTCATCAGATATTTCAGTATCATCAATGGAAATTTCGCCGCGTATCATCTGTACAGCCTGTCTGAGCCTGTCTGCCAGTGAAGTGCCGGATTCCGGTACGCAGGCACTCTCCATTCCATGAGGACCGCTTACCATTTCCATTTTACCAAGCACCATGTGCGGGTTGTTAACGAAATAGCTGTTCATCTCTATTCCGTTTTCATCTGTACCGAGATGTATCCAGTCTTCATCCGTATCTATGTACATATCCCTCTTCTTCAGAAAAATAATGTCTGATGTAACGGATGTTCCGGCATTTTTAAACGCATCGTTTGGAAGTCTTATTGCGCCAAGCAGCTGCGTCCTCTGGGCTATATACCTTCTAACTGAAGGATTAGTCTTGTCCATAGTGCCCTTGCTTGTAATAAAAGCTATCACTCCGCCCGGACGCACCTTGTCGATTGTCTTTGCAAAGAAATAATCGTGTATATAGAAATTGTGTTTGTCGTAGGCTTTATCCAGAACCTTGTACTGGCCAAATGGCACGTTTCCTATGGCCACATCAAAGAAATCATTCTGAAAATCTGTCTTTTCATAGCCCTTCACATCTATGTGTGCATCAGGATATATAAGCTGCGCCATCCTTCCTGTAACAGGGTCAAGCTCAACTCCGTATAGTTTTGATGCATTCATATCTGCAGGCAGCCCTGCAAAGAAATTACCTATTCCCATGGATGGTTCAAGTATATTTCCCTTTGTAAAGCCCAGGTTGCGGAGTACATCATACATTGCATTTATGACTGCCGTGTCAGTAAAATGTGCATTAAGTGTGCTCGCCCTTGCACTGTCATATTCAGTGGTTGTCAGCAGGCTTTTTAATATGCCGTATTCTTCTGACCATGAAGCATTTTCAGCATCAAATATTTCCGGTATTCCTCCCCATCCAAGATATGCGGACATTATTATCCTCTCATCGGCTGTTGCAGGACGTTTTTCATTTTCTATCTGCTTGAGGATTTTGAGTGCTGAAATGTTACGCTGTGCTTTCTGCCTCTTGGTAAGTGTGGATGCATCAGCTTTTGCCAAAACTAAAAGAGCAGTGTAATCAGCTGCTCTTTCGGTAAAATCTTCATTATTCTGTTGTTCTGCATTATCCGGATGTTCAGCCTCTGTTTCATCTAATGCCTCTGGCTGAGTATCATTTTCCGTCTTATCAGGCTCTATATTTGTTAAGTCTGTAAAGCTGAGCTGCTCTGGTGCCTCTGATTTATATTTATCCGTGAACTGCTCCTGCATTTCTGTTGTTTGAGAAATATTATCTGATTCCTCAGCTTCCGGAATAATATCATTATTCTGTCTGTCACGGCTTTTGTACTCACCGGTTAGTATAAGGGTTCCGATTTCCTGTTCAACGCTGCTCCATGACAGTGTGCCTTCTGCTTCGCCCTGCTCATCACGCCACTTGAAACGTATGCCCTGAGAACCATATGTGTCATATCCATGAAGCCCCATGCCGTCAACCGGCCAGCTCGCCCCGCCAAGTCCGTATTCCTTTTTGATAAGAGTTGTTCTTTTACCAGCCTCCATCTCATTCTGGAAAATCTGTACGACTCTGTCAAAGCCCCCTTCAAAGCCGGTTCCACGGAGCATGACCTGTCTTATATAGTCATGAGGTATATAATCAGCTTTCCGCGGATTCAGATAGCCGTATTTTTCTACCTTTATGCGCTGCTCATCCTCTGTAGGCAGCTCTGGCATGAAATACAATCCGGTGCCGGATTCCGGTACAATTTCATTTTCTATAAAGTGTAGATCACTGTATCCCTCACTATTTCCTCTGCCCTGTTCTGGATGCTGTTCATCATTCGTATCCATTTCAGCTGGTCCTGCATCTTCAGCTGCTCTGTCACGCCTTCCTGTTCTTTCATCTGCGGCACGATTCTGTCCATCTCGTCCTGTGCTCTCTTCTGTACCTTTAGGCAGTGTTCCTGAAGTTCCCCGAACATTAGCATCGTATCGAACTTCGCCCTGTAATTCTTTTTGAGCCAGGTCCTGTGCATAAGTCCGAATTTCGTCAGCGGTTCCTGTGGTTCCTTGTTCGGTATAAGGTTCGGTATCTCGTAATCCCCTGCTTTGATGTATTCGAGTTCCATATGTTTTCTCCTCCCTCTCTGCACTTTTACGCTTTAAAGCATTATAGTCCACACTGGGGTCCCTGTCAATACCATGCACCCTATCATATGTTAAAACTGCAATTCCAACTTCACGCAGCGCCTGCTGTGCTGCATCCGTCATGCGTGAGGAAAGCTCACAGAAATCACTTTCAGGCATGTCCTTTATAAATGACATATCATAATCAGGAAAACCGCCTGTCGATAAGCCCATTCTTTCCTTTATCATCCGGTTAAGGCCGTACCTGAAAAAAACCCTGACGTTTCTGCGATACTCTTCCATCTTGTATTTTTCCTCATCAAGTTCACTTAAAGGACTGTTGTCAGACGAATACTTTTCCTGTGCAATATCAGCTGCATACTCATCAGCCAGATATTCCACAAGATAATCCATTGTATGTTCTATAGATGGCTGCTTTGTGTCATATTTATCAGTCTGCGGCTGTAATCCATATACTTTCACCAGACGATTCTGTATCGTTTCCGTATGATATGGTTTTCGTACCCACAGTCTCGGCAGATGTCCTCCCATTTTAGGTACAACACTGGCTACATCCCATACATACTTAAGTTTTCTGCTGTTGCTTTCATCTATAAGGGCAATGCCGCGGTTGCCCTTCTTAATCCAGCAGCCCATTTTAGAGTTCCATATGTTCATTGTAGCGCATGCAACAGCATCAGGCCGCTGTGCATATATGAGAATCTGATCCATGAAACGGTACCTGTACACACGTGATGCATGTTCAAGAAAATCGTTCCAGGCATTTAAGTCTTGTCGGATGCGCGACTGTGTTTCATGAGCCAGCGCCTTAACTTCATATAGTTTCATTGGCTTTCACCTCGGATAAATGCTAGATTTCAGGTTTTATATTTTTTTCATAAGAAATATTTTTTGATTCCTGTGGAATAATATCAAGCTTATTACGCGTTACCATTTCTATTGAGTTCTCTTTCCTGTCGTACATATACACCTGGTTTGAGAGCCTTTCAGACGGACTGACAACATCCATATTTGTCTGCTGTATGAAAGCCGAAAGGTCATCACAGTCTGGCACCAGCCTTGCATCCATGGCAAGCACTTCATGCGTACTTGACGGAATGATGATCAGATTTCCTTCCACCTGGTCAGACAATTCCTTAAATACCTCTGTGTTAAGCAATACTGTTGCACCATTATTTGAAGTATTCTGAACGATCCACGGATATCCGTCAGACAGTCTGCTTGCATCCCCACCTAATAAGTCTGAAATCTGCTCATCGCTCATTCCTCTGGCTTTAAGCTGGCCATACACATAATCAAACAGGTTGGTTACATTCACCTCAAAAAGTCTGGACATATTTTTTTCTGCCGTATCAAAAAGTTCCGTCTCTGACATTCCAAGCGCAGCTGCAATTTCATTATTTACCATAATAGTTTTTGACAGGCCGTCATGATCAGAAAGACATATGTTATATGATACAGTCAGGTCGTTCAGCTGTCTTGTCGGGCATCCTGCCAGCCTTTGCGCATTAGCTTTCGTATTTGAAATTTCATATATGATATTTTGCCTGAATCCTTCATCCAGTACATCCTGATATTCATTCTCCGGTGCTACATCATATGCCAGCAGTACAGTGTCTGCAGCATTCTTTGTAACAAGCTCAATATCCTCTGACAGTTTGTAGTCCTCATACAGCTGTGTCAGATTAATTACGGGACACACATTTGTATCTTCTTTTCTTACTACAAGTCCGTCATAATCCATGCCGTTTACTTTTTTCACGCGCTGCAAATAAAGTTCTGAATTCTGAAACTCCGGTGGCAGATAGTCAAGCACCGCATTTTCCACAACATCCTTAAAAATTTCATATTTCATCATTATTTTTCCCCCTCCTTTATCTCAGTCTCTGCAGTCTTTTTCAGATATGCAATCAGCCTGTCAGTCTCATGTTCATCAATCCTGTGCTGCATCTCCATCAGATAAATTTTTTCGTTCATGTTCAATTCTCCTTTAAATTTTTATATTTTTTTGTTAAACGTGCCGGATTCCGGTACGCGGCTAACCTGTTTTGTTTTTCTGCCGGTAAACTCCTGTTCAGTCTTTTTAATTCTTCTTAACATGCGCAGTTCCTTTCCAATTTCTTTAATCTCTTGTGAAAGTCGGTCAATATCATTTTTTGTAATATCATCATCCGGCAGCTGTTCCTTTAGCTGTTCATATTCATCCTGAAGGGACTCAAAAGCTTCATCACTGATATCAGGATTCTTTAATTCGTTTTCTATCTGCTCTTTTCTGTCAAGCTGCTTTTTCTGTCCACTGTCCAATGCCTCTGAAGCATCCTTTTTATTCCACTTTTCCCTTTTAAGTGAATTTACCATTTCTTCAAGTCTGCTTTCCCGGTCCTGTATGTTATTCAGGGTTTTTAAGCTGTTCTTTTTAATGTAAGCGCACTCATCAAGAAGCCTGTCTATGGCCATAATGTCTCTTCTTACCCCTTTCGTTACTGCATACGGATTAGGCAGTCTGTAAAAGCTTACAGCCTGATAAAGCCTTCGGTATGTGCCCGTGTTTTTGTATATTTCGTCAATGGATGCAAGCTTCTCTTTTTTCTCAAGGGTTTCCGCAATTTCTTCATACATCCTGCTTCCGCTTTTCTGCTTTATGCGTTTTGCTATTTCCTCCGGCGAATATCCGGATGGCATATTATAGCTTCTTCTTCTGTGTTTTTTTCCGGCATCGTCCGTGTATGTGTATGTAAAATAAGTCGCGTTCTTCTTCGACTTTCCGGCTCTTACTGAATATCCTGCCATCTTCATATGCTCCATGAACTCCGGCAGTGTATCAGAATGTTTTAATGCCAGGTCAATGTCTGCTCTTATCACATGTGTCCAGTTCATTCTGCCGTTTTTCTTTTCATTCCATTCTGCATATGAGAGCCCTTTCTTTTTATTCTCTTCAAATTTCAGCGGCTTAAGGCCATGCCCTATGCATATTTCATCCGTAACCGGCTGTATATATCTTTCCCAGTCACCATTTTCATATCTGTATTTGTATCCATCAGTTCTGCTCACGGAATTAAAAATAAGGTGCGAATGGATATGATTTTTGTCAGTATGCGTTGCAAAAACATAATCATAGTTTTCGCCAAGATATTTTTTTGCAAACTCTTTTGTAATTTCATAGGCTTCATCCGCATCCGTTTCCCCGGGCTCAAATGAAATCACAAAATGATATCCCTGCCTGCCATGCAGTTTTCCATACAGTTCTTTTGTGTCCAGGAATGTCTTTATGATATCTTCACTGTTATATCCCGCATTGCCACCGACATATAAACCATCACACGTTTTTGCTTCGTTATTTTTTTCATCAAGAATATATTGCACAGCATTGGCCAGATGTCTGTGTGGCACCGCCGGTGCCTCCTTCAAGTGCATAAGCTTTGTTATTGCCATATTTTGCCTTCCAAAAAGAGCGTACCGGAATCCGGTACGCTCCAAATAAAAAGGAATTTAAGATTTTTATCCTAAATTCCTGATATTCTGTATTTTTAATTTGATGCAGATGCGCAAGCTCCTACATCTTCTATCATTGCAATATTAATTTTCATTTTGTGTATGTCATTTATGAAAGCAAACAGCATAAAGAAAATTACTGCCGTTATAAAAATTACAATTATGCTGCTTATGATAAAACTGGTCTTTGCAATCTCAACACTGTCCCCGGCTGTTTTTCCTGCATACTCTATTGCCATTTTCATAAAAGAGAAAAACTTGTCCCATACATTCATAAGAACTGAAAGTGCGATTGTCAGTAAAAACAATGTAAGCTCGCTTTTCTTCTTTTCATATTTAGCATTTAATAGAATATATTCAAATTTCAATTCATCAGGCGGCATGTTTTTGTATATGTCCATCTGTGAATTAAACTTTTCAAATTCTTTTCTTCGGTTCTCATCATATAAAAATAGATTCAAAAAATTTATCAGACTCTTTTTAATCCTGTTCATATATTATCACTTCCTGCAATATATTAAAATATTTTTACAATTTGATCGGCTTGGATTTGTTCATTCCTCTATTTTTTCCGTGAGTTTTTCCAGCCTGGCGTTTAGTTCTTTCATGAGCTCAACAACATATTCTGCATCACGCATGTCACCGATATTACTGTTAAGCCTGTGTGCTATCTGATTGATGTTCACTCCGATTTTTCTGACCTGATAGTTAAGGTCTTTTAATTCCGCGTCTACACGAACGTCTTTTTTCCCGGTCTGTGACAGAACAAGGTTCCTTATATAGGCAGACATATCCCATCTGCCTCCATATGTGAACCGTGTTTCAGTTTTTTTCATCTTATCAATAAGAGCGTACTCCTCCTGTGTCACCCTGAAGGTTATCTTGCGGTCTTTCATTTTCACTATCCTCTAATCCTGTCAGAAGCTGTATCTTCTCCCTGAAGCTTTCAATATTATCTGCATCAACTTCACCAAGCAGGTCTCTTACTATGTCTCCGATCAGTGAATCATTTTCGCGCTTCAGCCGTTCCTCTTCTTTTTTCAGTTCATCTCTTAATCCCTTGATTTTTTCTTTGTATTTCTGTTCTGATTTTTTTTGTGCCTCTGTCATTTTTGCAATCTCAAGCTGAAGCTTTTTTATTTTTTCGTTAGTCATTTTTCCTCCAATAAAAATGAACAGGCGGTGTTGAATCTGCCTGTCCGTTTCTTTTACAATTATATTCTACAACATGCAATTATTAATATCTACCACCACTTACTACCACCATTTCAAGTTGGTAGCTCTGGCAGGTCATCATTCATGTACTCTGCCTGTTTCTGGTATTCCCTGTGGCGCCTGTACAGAGTGGCTTTTGAAACACCAAGTGACTCGGCAGCCTGTGTTACGGTCATGCCTGAGTCTATCATCCTGTAGACCTTTTCCATATCTATCCAGGTGCGGCTTTTCTTTTTTCCAAGATTTTTTCTTACTGTCATGTTATCCATCTGCACTTTCCTTCTTTCTGCTTAAGTGCTTCCGTTCCTCCTCCATCCTCCTGTATAGGGTGCGCGGTGAAACCTTAAGTCTTGACGCTATCTGCCTGTTGGGCAGTCCCTGTCTATACAGTATAAGATACTGATCCATGTCAATTTCTTTTCTTGGTCTGTGCGGATATTCCTTTTGTTTTTTTTCGCTCACAAAAACCACCTCCGGCTCACGATTTTTTTCAAGTCTGTTCATATTTTTTACTTGATTTGTCCCTTGATTTTTTCTTGTCAGGCTGTTGGGGTAAGCCTCTGTTTCTGTTATGTGTCAGAATTTTCTCACTATGTTTCACCATCATTTCACTGACATATCACAGGTGTCTCTTTTATGTTTCAAATGCGTTGAAAATGTATTCCAAATGCGTATAATTACGTTTCTTTTTTATCTCACATGTTGCATATATGTCTCTCATTTGTTTCAAAATACGTCGTTTATGTGCATTTTAAGTCATTTTTCGAGCCAAAACGCACTTTATTACATTCTCAACGTAGACTAATTATTTGCAAGATACGCATTCTGTCCGACAGAATACATTTCTTGTCAAGGGCACCGCCCCTGATACCCCGGTAAAATATTTTTTTATATCATGACATCACGCTTTTCATCCAGCCATTTAAAAAATCCTGACATGAAATATCATCATCAGCTGAATAAAAATCGCTCCTGTACCTGTAGACAGATTCAATCAGGCTGCTCTGCACTGAAAGTATTTCTTTTTGCTCTTCATTCAGTGTGCCAATGAATTCATAGAGTTCATTTTTTATCTGCTTTCTTACTTCAATTTCATCAGAGTGTGCAAAAATATTTTCCTTGCTTGTTGCCATCATTGAAAGAAAATATCTCTGAAATTCGTTTGCAATTTTTTCTTCTAACATCATATCTTTTCTCCTGTGGTTTACTGTCCGGCTGTTGCATCCTGCGTCTGCCCGGCCTGTGGCTGCGATATGTCCTGTGTCTGCTCTGCCGACTGTCCGGCCGCTGCATCAGTGGTTTCCGGAAAGACAGCATTGGGATCATCTTCCGGTGAAACATCACGTACATCAGGCGCATTGTCCTGTTCATTCTCCGTGTTATTGTCTGAGCCGTCAGCTTTGATTTTTTTCACTTTAAGATATCCGTTTTCATCAAAATAATATTCTGTATCCGCCTCAGTTTCTTTTATTTTTTCTGTTGCTTTTTCTGTCACTGCCGTGGTTTCCCTGACTTTATTTTTTTCTGCATTATGAGTATTTTTTACAATCATTACCCCCATTACGCATGCAGCTGACACGAGCAGGATAAAAAACAGGATAAAAAGTGTCCTGCGGATTTTTTCGTATGGATTTTTTCTCATTATCTTCACTTCTTTCTCAGTGTAACCGGTGTGATGTATTCTTCAAGCTCGTCTGCATCAAATGCAAGCTCCCTGGTTTTTTTCTCATAGCCAAGTTCACTTATGAACCTTGTAATTGACATTCCATACCATTCCTTGAAGCCTAAAAATATAACCGGGAATGCAAGCGGTATTCCGCAATAACATCCGACATTCAGTGCTATGTTGAACTTGAAATATACAAGTGCTGTTACACCTGCAATAATTAAAAGTGCAGCCACAACACACAGCACTTCTTTTAATGTATAACCGAACATGAATTCATTTTTATATTCAGTGTCGGGGTCCTTGTTGATTGGTATTGTCATTAAATTATTCCTCCCTTAAAATCCAGCGTGCCGGATTCCGGTACGCTGTCAGTTATTTTCCTGTCCTGCCGCATCAGCCGCTGTATCATCCTGCGGATACTGCGGAGTTCCATAGCCGGCTATCTTTGAATATGTGATTGAATATGTATGCTCTTTAACATGGCTTCCTTTATGGTAAGGTGTGGTGCTGCTTCTTCCGCTGTTGCCTTCTATTGTCGTAAGCTTTTTTGTTTCAGGATTATATCCTGTCACAATTCCTGTATGGCTCATTCCGTTTCCGAAAATAATAATGTCACCTGCCTTTGGCACATATCCGCTTGCTGCATCATGATACAGGTTATTGTTAATATACCACTGCTTTGAAGCTGCGACACTTGCAGTCTTTGGCATGATACCCTTTTCAATGAAGCCACACTTGTCTGCACAGTATGACACGAACATGGCACACCAGTTCGCATCCATCCCATACCAGTTTTTGTACCTGTATCCTCCGACTGTCTTGTCCGCATCATTAAGTTCATTCTGTGCTGCCTCCACTATCTGTGTGCAGACAGTTCCATTGTTATCACCCTGTCCTCCTGATGCATCGACAGCTGCCTGCATTGTTACCGTCAGGCTTGTAAGCATAACTGTAATACATATTACGGCTGCCATGAGAAGCATAATTAAATTGTTATTTTCTCCGGCCTGCGAAACACTGTAATCACTTACAGCCGCCACAGTCTCATGCTTTGCCTGCTGTGTCTGCTCAGCCTGTATCTGTGCCGTCTGCTGTTGCATTTTCTGTGAAACCTTTACCGCAGCCTGTGCGGCATTTTTTGCTGTATCAACAGCAGCTGTCACAGCAGCCGTCACACCAAATGTTGCTGTACCGCTCAACGCTCCTGCCGTTGTTCTTACAGCAGTACCGGCAGACTTTACTGCAGTACCGGCAGCTGTCTGCACAGTCTTATTTGCCATGGTATTAGCAGTGGCAGATACAAATTTTGAAGCTGTTTCCTTTGAGTTAGCAGTCAATATATTTTCTTTTTCTGTTTTACGTCCACGAAGGTCTCTGTTTCTTTTAATGATATTAGATGACCACTGTTTTTTAGACAGTTCCTTCTGGTACATTCTGTTATATCTTTTCTTCTGCCTTCTGCTCAGGGCGCCATATAATGCTCTGCTTTCTTCTGCCATAACGTTCTGAAGCTCAGGCATTTTTTCTTCTGAGGCATTATTATTTCCGTTATCTTCATCATGCCTGCCGTTAAACTGTACATCAAAATTTTTTACAGCATTCCTTGTTTTTTTTGCGGCCGATGCAGTAAATCCGCTCACATGCCTTATGACTGTTCCACCTGTTTTTATTGTACGCTCCGTGGTTCTTATTTTTGTTTCCTGTGCCGTTATTACATGCATGTCATTTCCCCCGGTTTAAATCACAGATAAAAAGTTTCCTTTGAAATGTCAGCCTCTTCCTGTTTCTTTTTCTTTTCTGCCTGCTTATGGAAATTTGTATCAAAGGATGCAAACAGCGGATTGCTCTCACTCATTCTCGCATCCATCAGATAAACATTTCCGCGCCATACCAGTACCCCGCAGCCTTCAGTATTTTCTTCAAGTGCCTTAAACTCTGTTGGTGAAAATTCCTGAATCTTGGCAAGATTTGCTGCATCAAGCCCACCCTGGTCAAAGAACACCTTGAAGGGACAGTTTGAGAACATGTCTCTCAGTGAAGGATTTTCAAGCACGTGTGTAATATTCTGAGCGGCAAGCGTAACTATGGCTCCAACCTTACGGTATGTCTCAATTGCATACAGAAGCTGTGCTGCCGTTGTTTCTTTCTCACACAGCACCTGCGCCTCATCCACAATCAGGTGGAGTGCCTGCTTTGTTTCCTGGTTTGTATCAATTCTCATGGAGAGAAAATGCATTATTGTCAGCATGCATGGTTCCCATATCTCCTGGTCAATATTTTTAAGACCGAAGCCTATAAGCCTGCTGTTCATGTCAAGGTTCGTTTCATGCGCAAACATGTCGTATACACCTGTGGTGTAATCCTCAAGTGAGTCGACTATCTCCATAATTATTCTCTTGTCTTCAGTAAACTCAGCAGTATCAATCTGTGCTTTAATTTTTTCCCTGAGCAGCGGCAGCGTCGGGTATTTTTTCTTCTTTGCATGTTTTGAGGTCTCGTTAAAATATTCCTCATACATATTCCTTACTGCACGTCCGACATAGTTCATATGAATTCTGGTTACCACAATATTTGTCATGACTGATGCACAGAACGAATTAGAAAAGTTTGTCATCCTTGCAATAAATTTATTCCGGACATTGCTGTCACCATTCTCCACATAGTCAGGAATCTCATACGGATTCATATAAATTTTGCTCTGAGGTGTAAAATCAAAATACATTCCGCCTCTCAATGAGCGTATGAATTCCATCTGTTCATTATTAGGGTCAAGTATAATCACATCATCATCTGTAAACAGCAGCGGCTGTGCTATCTCTGTTTCCTTAATGAAAAATGATTTGCCGCTTCCTGTATGTCCTACCATAAAGCCATGAGGTGCAGGAAGAAGTTTTCTGTTACCGTATATGAGATGCTTAGTCGTTTTATTGAGGCCGTATACGATTCCGTTGCTGTCATGCACATCTCCTGCATAGAACGGCTGGAAAGCTATAGCTGACGAGGTATATAAAAACCTCATATGATTTACCTGACGTCCACCTATCGGAAGGACAGTGTTTAATGCCTTAAGCTGCCTGTGGTAATATGGTTCAAGCTCATAAGAGCTTCCCTTTGCCTTCTGTTTTAAAATATCCACCCTCTGTGTCAGCTCCTCAAGTGAATCTGCATACACCAGAACAAGAAGCCCGAGAAATACTCCCTCCTCATCATTCTCGTCAAGCTGGTCCATGTCATCCTCCAGGCTTGTCTTCTTTTTCGTCAGGCTGTAGCTTGTGGTTGCTCCGAACTGTTTATTGTTATAATTTCTTGTACGCTCCTGGGCTATTACCCTTTCGTTATTTGCATGCGCGTTTTCGAGTCTGTCATGAATTACATTCTTTGGAACACGCTGCATGTCTATCGTAATGTATGTCGGAAAAAGTACATCACTTAAGCTGTGTATTACCTTGTCCTCTGAAAGAGACTGCCCAAACGCGGTTCCCACAAGCACTGATACATATTGTTTATTATTTATAACCATGTAGTCGGTATCTGACTGTATCGATGCCGGAAGTATCTGGTTTTTCCATCCGCTGTCATGTGGTGATATTCTTGCAGGAGGCAGGCACTCTTCCCCTGCCCTTAACATCCTCGACAGCAGCACCATTCTCTCTTCTGCAGACATTTTATATATCCTGCTCCTTAAGTTACGGAAAATGTTTGACAATGTAGTGTCAATCGTTGCAAAGTATGCTTCAGCTTCTTCCAGAGTATGCGCACGGCATGTCACAGTAAGAATCATTGTCTTTCTGATGTCCCTTGTTCCTTCATCTATCTTCTGGTTAATCCACTTTCCTATTCCTTTTTCTATCACAGGATATTCCTGTCCGTTAATTGGATTGAATATCTCATTCACAAATGAATCCAGGTCTCTCTGTTCGTTTGCAAGTGTAATCTTAAAAGGTCCATCCAGAGATTTAAGCAGTGTCATTATCTCCAGCAGTGTGCTGTCCTTTTTAGAGGTATCCTTATTTACATAATTGATATCCTCGAACACATAGCTCTGATCATACATTGCTTCACCTGTCATTGGCTCAATCTTAAAGTTGCCGTTTTCATATGCCCTGTCAATGCAAAGCCACTCCTTGACGCTCCGCGGCACCTTTACTACCGGCACGCTTAAAGCTCTTCCCTTTTCAAATTCGCTATTTGCATCTAATTTTGCCATTATGTTTCCTTTCCTTTAAATCCCAAAAGTCTGTTTCAGGAATGAGTCTGCACCTTTTACTCCTGCAGCTGTCAGCATCATCACGAACATATTCTGTATGCATCTGGTAGGCAGCACTATATCCGTAAGAAAATTCTCTGCAAAGAAATCCGTCAGATTAAACTTAGACACCAGTATGATAAACATTGCTATTATAATAATTGATAATGACTTTGTTAACAGTGTCTTAATCCATGCTCCAGCTGCATTCTGTATTCCCGGACCTCCGGGAATACAGGAAATTGCAAGCGGGCCTACGGCTGCAAGCATGTATAACTGTATACTTCTCGAAAATATGGTTATAAATACCGTAGCTGAGCATACAATAGCCACCACCAGAAAAATAACTCCTACTATCATGTGCACCATTGCCTGAACAGAGTCAAGTACCCCCTGCTCAATCCCATTAAACTCTCCTGTCGATAGCATTACTGAGCCTGTCGTACCGGTAATTCCAAATACCCATTTGCTGAACCACATAACAGAATTAATTCCAAGATTTCCAAGGAGAACCTTAATAAGTATATTGACTCCGGTTTCAAGGGTCATGCTCTCCCGCAGGTTTCCAACCTGCCTGCATATTCCTATGTAAAAGAAAAGATTCAGCATTGTGGCTGCTATTGCCTGAAAGAAGGGATATAGAATGTTGCTTACATATGCCCATGCCGAAGGCGAAAAACTCTCAGGTGTACTCAGACCTTTCCCCAGACAGAAACTTAATATAAGATTCCATATATTAACTCCAAGAGTATATAAAGGTGAAAGGCCGTTTGTAATCCAGTCCATTAAACCACCCCTTACATTATTGCTGCCAGTATCTGCGGTGCCATTGCCATTACAAAACCACCTCCAATACGTTTGAATGCGTTTGCCTGCATTGTACCCTCAGATCCCTGAAAGGCGATGCCCCACTCTGAAATTCCCCAAAGTGTAATTATTGAACCGATGGATGAAACAATTCCACTTACAAGATTCTGCAGCGATGTAAATTTTGCTGTTACAACATTTGCAGCCTCCGCTGCGTATACCGGTGACACTTCACCTGCCATGATTACTGTAGTAATAAGCAGTGCAAGCATAACCTGGAAGAAACGTACCGCATCCACGTTCTGTATTCTGTACTTTACCATTTTTATATGCCTCCCTATTTTTTCTTTTTTGCAAGTGCCACAATGCCTACTCCGATAAAGCTCAGCAGAAGCCATGAACCGAAGAATATCATTCCCATAAACTGTGCCATATCCGGCTTAAATTTAATAAGCAGCGCTGTCAGCGATAATGCAAGCATAAATGCTGCTACAAATGTAACAATGAACCCAACTGGTATTTTTTTCTTTCTGTGCATAATAATTTCTCCTTTTAAAAAACGCAGAGCCTCACAGCCCTGCGTTAATCATTGTTTGTAGGTAATTGGGTAACCCCCTAGTGTTTCTTCTTTGATACTGCTTTCTTCCTGAAGAATGAACAGATAACTGCCATCACTCCTGCTATTCCTGCAAGTACATACATAACCACTGACATGTAATCACCGGTTTTTGGCTTTGGCGGAGCAATCATTGTAATGGTCTGGGCTGCATCGTTGATGTCATTGTGTGATGCAATGGCATAAGCGCCATCTGCAGTCACAACATCAAGCTGCTCAAATACTACAAGCTGCTTTCCTGTCATGCCTTTTCCGTTGAATCTGAATGTCACGTCAACTACGCCCTCGGTACCTGCCGCTGTAAACTCAGTTACTGCAGTAACTTCCTTTCCGTCAACCACAAGTGCTTTTCCTGTAGCCTTGTCCATGAGCTTTCCTGTTACTCTGTAGGTCTGTCCCTGTACCAGATTCTGGTACGCAACTGAATCTACAATAGTAACGCTGCTGTCAGCTGTTGAGTTGTGATCCTTTCGCTCACCATCGATAGCTGTTGTTCCAATCTTCGGCACATAAAGTGTCTGTGCCTCGTCTGTAATGTCTGCATGTGTCGCAATGAGATTATTCTCATAGTAGACATCCTCAAACATCACAATCGTTCTTCCTGCAAGAAGGCTCGCATCAAATGTAAATACCACATCCACTTTGCCTGTTGCTTCCTTAGCAACGAACTCTGCCTCTGCTGTGACATTGTTTCCGTTTGCAATAACCGGTGCTCCGTTTGACTTGTCTACTGCAGTTCCGACTACCTTATACTTCTTTCCTGGTACCAGGTTCCGGTACGATACAGTATCGACTATCTTTGCACTCTTCTCAGCATAAAACATGCTTGTGCCTGACTTTGCATCCTTTGCTGTGGTCTTAATCTGCGGCACGCAGATGGTCTGGTTTTCATCACTGTAATCTTCATGTACCGCAATGAGCACCTCTTTAACTTCACTGTTGTCGGCTGGATTGTTATTTTCATTATCTACCTCGACCTTGTTTGATGTGTTATCTGTTTTATTCTGTGTGTTTTCTGACTCAGATGCCTTCTGTGTATCATCAGGTGTCTTGTCCTTGCTTGATGTATCATCAGGATTTGCATCAGCATTATCCGCATTTTTAACTAAATAAAGCTTCTCAAACAGCACCATTGTCTTTCCGGCAAATTCCTTTGCACTGAATGTAAACTCAACATCCACAGTGCCATCTGCTGTCTCAGGTGTGAATACAGCCTCGGCCGTGATATCCTTGCCACCATTCTGCAATGGCTTTTTAGTGTCCTTATCCATTACGGTTCCTGCAACCCTGTATGTAAGGCCTGGGATAAGGTTTTTATATGTTACTGTATCTTTTACTTTTACATCATCCCCTGCATTTGACAGATGAATGCCTGTCACCTCATCAAGAGCCTCTGTTGCAATGGCTGGCACGTAAATGGTCTGTGCCTCGTCATTTATGTCAGCATGTACTCCGATAAGCTTGTCCTCATAACGGATTTCCTCAAACATTACAATGGTCTTTCCGGCTAAATTACTTCCGTCAAAGATGAAATCAACATCCACTTTTCCGTCTGCTGTCTCAGGTGTTATCTCAGCTTCTGAAGTTACTGCTTTTCGGTCTGCATCCTTAATCACCTTTCCGGTTTTCTTATCCACCGCTGTTCCTGTGACCTTATATGTCTTTCCAGGAATGAGATTTGTGTACTCGACAGTATCCGTGATTTTGATATCCTTCTCAGCATATGTGAGCTTCGTCTCTGTCTTTGTGTCTGTTGCTGCAGTCTTTACTGATGGAACATAGATAATCTGTGCTTCATCGGAAATATCAGCATGCACGCCAACGAGCTTATTGTTGTAGTAGATGTTTTCATACATTACTACAGTCTTTCCTGCAAGTGTGCCTCCGTCAAATACAAACTCAACATCGACTGTACCATTTGCTTTTTCTGCCTTAAATGATGCCTTTGCGGTTACATCTTTTCCTGCATCGTCCTTTAATGTCTCGCCTGTTGTCTTGTCTATTGCAGTTCCTGTGACTGTGTATTTCTCACCCGGTACCAGATTCCGGTACGCTACCTTGTCAACGATATGGATATCCTTTTCAGCAAGGGTAAGCTTTGTTGCTGTCTTTTCATCAATGGCTGTTGTCTTTACTGATGGGATGTAGATAGTCTGTCCCTTGTCATTGATATCCTCATGGGCTGCAATCTCTGCCTTTCCATAGAACATCTTTTCAAATACAACCACAGTTGTATCATCAAGACCCTTTGTGTTGAAATGGAAATCTACTTTTGTCTCTCCGTCTGCTGTCTCAGGTGTGAAATCAGCTGATGATGTAACGCTCTTGCCGTTTACTGTCACAGCCTTGCCGGTACGCTGATCCATGAGTGTTCCGGAAATGGTGTATGTCTTGCCCGGTACCAGATTCCGGTACGCTACTGTATCAGTAAGAGTCACATCACTGCCTGCCAGTGACATGTGCGAGTCAGTGTCCTTATCCTTAACACTTGTAAAAATGAGTGGAATGTGGACTGTCTGTGCCTCATCATCAATGTCTGCATGTACTGCAATAAGCTTGTCAGTGTAGTAGACATTCTCGAAGAATACCACTGAACGTCCGGCCATGGCTGTTCCGTCAAATGTAAACTTCACATCCACACTGCCGTCTGCTGATGCTGCAGTAAACTTAGCTGTCGATACAAGCTCGTTTCCGTCTGCGTCTGTAAGAGGCTCTCCGGTTTCCTTGTCTACGGCTGTTCCCCTGACTGTGTACTCTTTGCCCGGTACCAGATTCCGGTACGCTACTGTATCTGTGACAGATACTTCCTTCTTTGCCTCGCTCACGTTGATTTTAGAGCTGTCATCAGTGGCTGTTGTCTGTGCTGCCGGAATGTGGATTGTCTGGCCCTCATCATTAATGTCCTTATGCTCTGCAACCTCCACATCCTCAAGTGTAAGTGTCTCATATACTACAAAGCTCTTTCCTGCAAGTCCTGTTGTATCGAACTCAAACTTGAGCTTCTTTGTGCCTGATGCACGTCCTGCCGTGAATGCCATCTCCTGTGTGACAGGCTCTCCGTCAACAAGCAGCTCTTTTCCTGTTTCTTTGTCCATGAGCACACCGCTTAATGTGTATGTCTCACCCTTTAAGAGGTTAGTGTATGTGACTGTATCGGTGATAATAGCTCTGCTGTCTGCAAGTGTAAGGTGATCAGCTGTCTCACTGTCTGTGGCAGTGGTGTGGATTTCAGGGAAATAAATAGTCTGGTCTTTATTCTCCATATCCTCCTCTGTGGCTGCCACGTAATCGCCATATGTGAGCTTCTCGCATACAACTACTGTCTTTCCACCAAGTGCAGATGAATCAAAGTTAAAGTGCATGTCCAGCACCTTCTTTGTTCCGTCAGATGTAAATGTCTGTGAAGCTGTCACCGGATTTCCGTTAACCATGACTGCTTCGCCTGTGTCCTTGTCCATGAGTGTACCTGTAATTGTATACTCTCTGCCTGCCATTGTATCTGTGATTGTTACTTTGTCAATGATGTCTGTATCTGCCGATGGCTTGATGATCTGGTACTGTGTCTTTGCATCAGATGCCTGTGTTGTGATAACAGGTGTTGGCTCTGAATGGTTCTCGATTGTACCTATATCAACTGTAACCTTGTCTCTTCTGATAGAGAACTCGCCCTTATAGAGGATTTTCCCCCTGTTGTTGTCACAGGAAAGCTCCTCAAGTGTGTAATCACCATAAGGCATTGCTCCAACCGAGTCATCGACCTTTGCACTGCCATCTGCGGAAGAAAACCACAGTCCGTCATACGCACCGCCGCCGTTTGTGTTCTTTGAGTGTGCGTTCCAGCTGCTCTCTGAGCTGAAAAAACCGTTCTCATCAGTTTTGATGATGTGGCTCTCTCCGGTGCCCTTGCATGTAACCCTGAATGGAATGTCGCTCATTCTGTTCTGATTGTCTGTGTCAATCTTAGTAAGCTTGAAATCACCACGCTTGATTTTGTCGCTTACCTTAAAGGTGTTGCCGCCTTTTAACGAAGCAAGATTGCCGTTCTGTGTAATCTGTGCTACATATTTGCCTGTAATTTTTGTTCCTGTTCCACCAACCTGAAGATATGCACCTTCAAGGCTGTAGCCTTCAGGGGCTTTTGTCTCTTCGATTGAGATTGTGCCGAGTGGTAAAGTATTAATTCCTGAAGCACTATATAAAGCATCTCCAGCTACAAAATAATCATTAGATAAAACTGCTCTATATACCTTATTTCCACCTTTTGTTGTTATCTCCTTTGTCTGAATTATCCAACTTCTAGTAGGATTTGCAGGTAAATTAGAATTGTTATAATAACCATCATAATAATTTACTGTAAACTGTGCACCTGCTAAACTTGCACCACCCTGAACCATATCTCCAGTCTCACTATCCACCTTGTTAAGTGTTATCATTGCTGGATCATTTGTAGGTGTATCTGATACGCTGAGCGCTGTATTCTGTCCGTCTGTTACAGTAAATGACTGTACCGAACTATCAAGTGCATATCCTGCCGGAGCTGTAAGCTCCTTGTAGTAGTATGTTCCGGCATTCAGTGAAACAGCAGCTGCATTGCCGCCTGCATCCGTTGTCAATGTAGTAACCTGAGCTGAACAGCCTGCATCAGAATAAATTCCGTATACAGCTCCTGCAAGTGAATAACATGAGTTTCCTGATGTGATTCCTGTGTTAGCTGACGTCTTGCTTAATGAAACTGTACCTGTCGGTGTGTACTCATAACCGAGAATGTTCTGTGTCGCACTTCCTGTGGAAAGTATATATACCTTAAATGATGCAGGTGCTGTCGTCCAGCAGAGGATTGGTAATGTAGCCTGCCCATTTACCAGATCACCATTGGCATTATATCCAAGTACGTTCTGGTATACCCAGTTCTTGAATGAACTGTTACATCCATGCATAGAACCTACTTCATCGTATGACACCAAAAAAGACAACATTATGTGACTTAATGCAATGTACTTGTCGTCATCCATTGCGCTGCCGTCATACCATGTAGATGGGAAATAGCTTGCATTAAAGCCCGGTGCTCCCCAGCAGTAATACGCAAGATTGCGACTCTGTACTGCCTGCGTTTCGTCTCCGGCATTGCTTACATAATTCTCTACATCATAGTGCTTTTCATATGTTCCGGACTGCGGAGTCTTTTTAGACGGCTGTACACAATAAGCATAATTGCCACCTGCATACATCTTGCGTGTTTCGTATCCGGCATACTTGGCAGATTCACCTGATACCGTCAGTTCGACCGTATCACCGGCCGCCTTGACCGGCACTGTTCCCGTACCGGTTGTGATGATTGTTGGCACAGATAAAATAACTGCCATGGCCAGTGCCAACGCTCTTTTAAATTTTTTCATGCGATTTGTCTCCTTAATTTATTTGCACTAAAAAAGGACTGACCGCTATGGTCAATCCCTGCTGTTATGGAGGTCCCCTCTGCATGATGTTTGTTCGTGATATAAGTTTTTTCATCATGTCTCCTGTCATGTTATTCATTTGGCTTACAATTTGTAACAAAAAAGGAACTGCACGAGACCTCTGTACAATTCCTTTATCATCAATTATATATTACACTATCATCAAAAAGATATCTACTACCACTTACTTCCACCCTATTTTGTGGCACCACATCCGCTGCACTTCTCGCCATACACATACTCTGTATATGCCGGCTTGTCCACTACCCATACTTGGGTTGTTTCTGCATCATGATGAATTTTTCCTACTTCTACATTTTTTACACTATATCCCAAAATACAATCATCATCTATTTGATGATCAGCCCACTCTTCCACTGTATCAAAAGCTTTTCCGCAACCGCATACTACCTTTGCAGAATACTGCGGCTCATCATATGCAGCCTTTACCACCTTTGTCTCATAATGTCCCTCTTCCTTGTGCTGAATGGTATTGACCACATACTTTACCCATTTATGGGTACACTCCGATTTGCCCTGTGATGTGGTATTTGATGCTGCAGTACTGCTGTCAGCTGCCTTATTTGTTTTGGTGCCTGCATTTGATGCACCTGTACTCTGTGTGCTGTTGTGCTTTACGGCTGTTGAGGTACTATTCTTTGTACTGCTCTTACTGTCTGAACTGTTCTTCTTTACAGTACTGTCAGCGTTTTTACTGTCAGCAAACGAAGATGCAGTAGTATCTGACGTATCTGATTTTGATGTACCGGAACCAGATACCTTTTCATCGTCCTTTACTGTTGCAGTCATTTCTTCAGACTGCGTATCCCCTGCAGCTTCAGATACTCTTTCCGTGCTGTTTTGCGTATCGGATACTGTTGCTTCCTGTGTATTGCTGCTCTTGTTTTCGGCTGATCCACACGAAGCTGCCGAAAATACAACCGTTATCGCAAGTATTGCTGTTATAATTTTTCTCTTCATGTTGTTTCCTCCATTTCTATAAACGTGGGGCTTTTACTGCCTTCTGCGGCTTTTACCTCTTTTACTGGTTCATCTGCTGATTATCAAAATCAAAACAAGGTTCCTCAAGCTCCGTATCATAATACTGATATGCTTCATTGAAAGTATCTTGAAAATCATTATCATGATTTCTGTAAATATCACCGCCGGTTAGAATAGCTACAAATATATTCTGTCTGATAACCCTTTTCGCTATAGGTGCTATTAATATAAATACTGTTGAAATAATGATCACAACAACCATCATAACCGCACAGAATACCTTCTGAATAGTACGCAAAATCTTATTCTTCATTCCTTTTTGCCTCCAGTCTTTTTAATTCTACCATATATGCAAGCATTCTTTTAGTGTATACAGGACACTCACGGTCACCGGATATCCAGTGCCTTAAGGTTCCCATTGGAATACCAAATGTCTCCGAAAATTCTTTCTGTGTCATTCCCAGGGATTTTATCAGTTCCTTGAATGATACTTTTTCTTCCTGTGCAGACATAACACTCATTTCCCGGTCTGAATAAATCATCCAGTCAGTCTTTTCATTTCCCATATATATCCTCCCTTCACTTATAAAGTAATCCAATGGGGTGTTTTTGTCAAGTAAAAACGTCCCATTGGATTGTTTTTGTGAGAGTTACACAACAAAATGCTGCTCTTTAATCGTGATCACAAAGTTGTATTTGTGCAATATTTATCTTTTTTCACAATTATATAATACCACTTAATAAATATGCTATCTACCTCCATTTACCTCCACTTACTACCGGTCTTTTGTCGGCCGGAATATCTCTGAATTTCCATAAATGAGACATTTTATGATGATTTTGTAACTTTTAATGCACATCTGCCAAGCAAATAACTCTTACAATTTTATTTAATGTAATTCTGCAGAATCCATATTCATATATGAAATTCACAAAATATTTCACTTAAAAAGAGAAATAAAAATCATACTCTCTTTGAACAAAAAAGAAGGAGGATATTCCCAATGATTATAACAACAATAATTAAACTGCTTATCAGATTAACAGCAAACTTTTTGCTTCGCTATCTTGTCAAAAAATACATGTCTCGTATTGCCTGGCCGCATATGAACATTCTGTTAACATACCGGAATAAACACGTACATATCATCATTTACATTTTTTCTTAACTATATGCTTAGATATTGAAAGACTGTAATGCAGGTACTGGCTGCCTTGTCTAATAAGGCTTGTCTTTTCCCTTTTAATTCTTCTTTTTCATTAATGGGACTTGTAAGAGTTTCAGCCGGTTATATGAGAACATGCATCATTTAATCCGGAGCGCAGCTCCCGCAAGTCCCATATATGGGAAAAGATAAGAATTAATTCCAGTAAAAGAAAAGGTAAGATATAAGAATGTATATAAAAGCGTTTTAAAATATGCCCTTTATGCCTTAAACACTGCATTTGAGCTTATCTGATGCCGGCTTTCTTTTGGACTGGTATATGCCATATATATCTGCATTTATGGACTGCTTTTCCGGCATATGACATATATATCGCTTTTTTTGGACTGCTTTAAAAATATATCCGTATTTTTGGACTGATATGTGCAGGGCTGCCGTGACATGCATGTCATCCGGTCTTTCCGGAAATGTTTTTATTCATTTTTGAAGTATTTTTTGGATTTTACGCGTTTTGAAATGCAAATGTGCATGTTTATGTGAACGTTTACGAGGCCTGCGTCATCCGACCCAGGCTGTTTGCCATATTTATATTGTTGAATTTAGAAGCAGACTCTCCAGCTCTCCATAATCATTGTCACGCTGGCTGAAGCTGTTGAATCTGTTTGATTTGCTGTTTGATTTCACAGACTGTGTTTCCGGCACATCCTTTAGGCCTTCCAGAATGGCTTTTAAATGATGATGTACTATCGGTGCAGACAGAGACCTGTCTCTCCATTTATGTCCGCTTATACTGTTATGTATTGCTGCTGAAAGGTATGTTTTTACATCGGCATGTTTTTTTGCAAAGGCTGAAGCATACTGATACATAAGAAAAACTGTATCATCAAAGCCTGTTTTGTCATACTTGATGTTATCTCTGTTTAAATCCATTCTGACTGACTGCTCATTATACATGTCCTGGTCATATCTGTGGCCTTCCTGACCTTTAGCCGGCTTTTTAAAACATATCCTTGATGTTATGCGGTAAAAACCATCCTTTATTCCTACGCTGAAGAATCCGCATACTTTGGACAGTGAATGTATATAGCCTCTGACTGTTCTGTCAGTTACCCCAAGCGTTTTATCCCAGGCTTCATAAAATGCCCTGACGCCATGCTTGTAGCCTTTTCCTGTCTCAAAGCTTCGCTTCCTGAATTCAAGGGCCAGATACTTCTCTTTTGCTTTCAATGACTTGAACTCTCCTGAACGGAACACCGGGCTTGCCAGGTCAACATATCCCTCATTCCGGTATGTAGCCTCGCTGCTTCCTTTCCATGGATATGCGTTATCGTTTACCGTAATGTCATAATCACTTGTAGTGCCTGCGTCATTCTGGTTGCGTCTAAAAGTCACAATTCCCTTATCAGCAAGGCCATACAGCGCATTATAGAAAGACTGCTTACATCTGTCATACTCATCGCAGTAGTCTTTGTAGTATGCCCCATACATGGTTCCACTGGCCTCATCAGAATGCTGCACTGCCCATACCAGCAGGTCCATTTCACTGTTGCTTACATTATGAAGTTTTTCAAGTATTCTGTACTTAAGCTTCATCTGTTCCTCTTTGTTACTTCATTTTCTAACTGTTTTTTATGATTCCATTCAGACCTTTTCAGTCTTTCATTATCTGTTACGATTCTTATGTTATTTACGGCATCAGGATATTTTTTGAGCTGTGTACATACCTGCACCCATTCAGTCCATATCCAGTTAGGTATCACTCTTACATTCACTTCTTTTTCTCCTCTGAAAGCTGATGTATCCATTTAAGCTGCTCCGCATCATCCTTCTCACGGTCTGTGGAATATGCCATGCCGCATAACATCATTGTAGTGACAACAAATATCCCTAAAACAATAAAACTCACAATTATTTTCATGCTCCCACCTTCCTTCTGACTCTTAATTATGTAGTGTATTGCTTATCTAATCTTTATAACTATCTGCTTCAGTCTTGTCCTATTCATTATTCTTCCTCCAAATCAATCCATAGTTCAACTTTATACATTCCACCGCCTATGATGTTCCATTCCTTGATTCCTCGGTCCTTGACTTCATTCCACCACGGTTCTTCGGCTATACAGGTCGGTTTGTAGTGATTTGGATTATTATCAGACAGCTCCCACTCGTCTGCTTCTCTGAAATAATCATAGTGTTCTTCCTCGCAATACCCCTCAATACTCACACATTCATTACCGCCATAATTCTGCAAAAATTCCTTTACTGTCATTTTTTCCACCTCTCTGCTAACTCTTAATAACACTGCTGTCATTCAAAATCTCCTCGCCTCATCATCCGGTACAACAGGGCTTTTGATGGATACTGTTCATCTGTCTTTATCCCCGATTTCTTAAGCTCATCCAATGCAGTCTGTGGACTGACACATTCATCAATGAGTTTCTGCCTTAGGAATTTATACATTTCAGTATTTTTATCGAGGATTCTTTCTTTGCGGCCCCTGTTATTCATTGATATTTCATACTGGTTCTGTGCATATTGGGCATCATAAACACCATCCTCATTTGTTCCACGTCTTATTTCCCTGTATATTGTTGAATACTCAAAATTCATCCTCTCTGCGACTTCCATAATTGTAATGCTTTTATTATTTTTAAGCATTCCCTGTATCTGACAGCGGTTTTCATAGGTTACTGTCTTATATTTCCTGCTTATGTACATGTTTTACCTCCTTTTCATTCCCGGTACCGGAATCCGGTACCTCAAGAAAATCCATCATGTCAATCTGTCCTTCAATGCTGTCTGACAGCACTCTTCCTGCAGGAGCCCGGTTCTGTGGTTTATGAATTTTTCCGGAACTTCCTGTTATTAGCTCCCCAACAGACAAAGGGCTGTTTGTGTATTCTATAATCAGATGCAGCGCCTTTTTCCTGTAACGCTCAAATGTGGTCGGTGACATGTCAAACTGTATTCTTACGTTCTCATACAAATCATTTTCAACATATAACTGACTCAGCAGAGTATAATAAGGGTCATCCAGCGCAAGGAAACAGGCCCATACACGATTAACCACATCCTCCTGATACGACAGCTCTGTGAGCATCGTTAAAAGCTCTTTACGTCTTATTTCCCTGTCTTTTTCAAGTTTAATTATAAGGTCAGACAGGTCTTTCTTTTTTCCCCCTTTAGGGCCGGGCAACAGGCTGTTATGAGTAGCTGAGATGCTTTTTTCGGCTATAAGCTCATCCATAAACACCCCCATGTCACTCCGGCTTACCTCGCGGAAAAGAAGAACCATCTTTTTATTAATGTCATTAAGCATTTTTTCGCGGTTAGACAGTATTTTTTTAATTCTGTCTTCTGTAATTATTACACTCATTTATTCACCCTTTTTCCATATGCGCGGCAGATATAAAAATCTGCCGCAAAGGTTTTATGATGGCTGCCATTTCTGGCAGCAAATATACTTTCTGCATTTGATGCCACGCACAGCCGTGCCGGTTATGGCACGGCCTGCGGAAAGTATCACTTTTATCCCACCGACATCTTCGCAAGAGCCTCCAGTCCCTGCACTATATACTCCTGCCTTCTTAAAACTTTAACCGGAACATCATCACCGGCCTCTGCACGCTGTCTAATCATTTCAAGCCTCTCTCTTTGTTCTGTAAGGTAAAAAGCCAGGTCATACACAGTTTCCAGACTCTTTTTGAATTCCTTTTCATCTTCATCGAATACATTTTCCTCATCCTCCTCTGACATAATTTCCTCGTCTATGTCCATATCAATGTTGTTAAATGCATACTGGCCGGTCATGTCCTGTTCTTCCTCCTGCATCCTTTCATATCTGTCTGAGCCTGTAACACCATCCACAAGGTCAAGGAACTCTGTCCATGACAGCCTGTCCGAGTTACACACTATGATGCCTTTTGGCGAGCAGTCATATGATATTCCTGCCTCACATCCGCCTCTGTATGATTTTGCAAAATGAGACATAAGGTATTCTCTCAGCTCTTTAGATGAATTAAACTGCCGGTCTGCGTCCTTTAAAAACAGATCATAAAAAATTCTGACCTGTCTTGGTTCCGGCTCTCTTTTAGGTTTGGAAGCTTCTTTATGCGCTTCTATCTCCTTCATGGTTGTCTTTCCGTCCATTATCAATTCTTCCTGCTTTTCTTCAGGAAGTGAGGCCAGTGCCAGCGCAGCGCTTTTATTTATATGTCCCTTTTCCAGAGCCTCTCTTCCTTTATCACCAAGATTTTTTGAAATATTTACATAATCGCCAACTGTCGTTTTTCCCATATTCAGAATGCGGGCTATTTTTTCAACCGTCTTACCTCCATGCACATGCTTAAACTCGTCAGGATATTTATCAAGCAGATATTTGATGCGTTCTATTTCATGCAGCTTTTCTGCATCTGTCTTTGGGATGAAGCCATTAGTCGCATAAAGCTGGAACTCTGCCTGCACATCATCAACATGCTCTACCTTGCATGGAAGGAACTCAAACTCCTTAAGTCCTTCATGCTCTACCAGATACCTGCAGGCAAGTCTTCTGTGATGACCTGCAATGATTTCATATGTGTCAGTTCCACTTTTTCGGACGAGTAAATCCTGAAGAACCCTGCCAGCCGATTTAATCAATTCTGCAAAAGCAGCTATATCATCCTCTGTTGCACTTTTACGATACTGGTCTGTATTGTCAATGAGCTTGGTGTAATGTATCCATCTGGTCTCACTTCGTGGTCTGCTGTCAGTTTTCTTTACATCACTGTTAAATACAGCTCCAAATTTAGCCATGGAACTCACCTGCTTTCTCGCTTAAAATCTCATTTGCAAGCTCCAGATAATCATCTGCTACCGGATTACTTTTTCTATGTCTTGCAACAGGCTTGTAGAGCAACAGGGCATTATCGACTGCTGACGAAGCACTTACACATGTTGTAAGAAATGGATAATCATGTCTGCAAACAAGGTCCTCATAAATCTCTCTCTGTGCCCTTCTGTTTGAATTCACCATAGTTGCAAACACCTTCCATACCGGTGAACAGACAGGCTCAATTAACTCACCATCCATAACCGGATATACATATCTAAGTCCATTTATCTTTTCATCTACAACCGATAAATTATCACGACAGAATTTATTCAGGCATACAGGAGTAAGCACCAAATCAGCTGCACAAATACATGTAATGGTCAGCTGCTCAAAGGCAGGTCTTGTATCAATAAGGCATATATCATATCTGTCTGCCACGGTATCCAATGCCTTTTTTATCACATCAATCTGTGATGCATCATCCTCCTCGAGTTCTGTACTTCCCGGTATGATATCAATATTGCCATACCTGGTTCTATAAATACTTCTCTTTACGTGTGCCGGATTCCGGTACACATCTTTGATTGACCAGTCTGTCTTTCTTGGTAAAAAGAACGGCGTTGCATTTGCCTGTGGATCAGCATCCACAACAAGAATCTTTTTTCCAAGCTGCATAAAAGAATACGCAAGATTTACTGTTGTAGTGGTCTTTCCTACACCACCTTTTAAGTTGCTGATAGTTATTTTGTACATCATAAAACCTCTTTTCTGCTGTTTTCACAGCTATAAAACCTTTTAATAAACAGTTCTGACTTCCTTGAGTCCATCCGGTAATTGCTCAGGCAGATTATCCAAATCAAGTTCCAGCAAAATTTTAAGTCGTACACTTGACTTGTTGTCTTCTTTCACTGCTATATTTTTTCCATTCACATAATGTCTAGAGAATTTTCCTTCTCCATCGTACCCACACAGAATTTCTTCTTCATGTTCTCTACGATTCTGTATAAGTATCCATGTTCCACAAGCCTGTGACCTTATTGTTATCTTTTCGTTTTCAAGCCACTCACAGCCTTCAAATTTTGAATAGACCAGCTCTTTCATTTTTGGCAGTTCAATGTAACTTACATTCTGCGCACGTCTGAAAAGTTCTTTTTTGCCAATATACTCGTAAATATTCTTTGCCATAAGTGGCTCCTTTCTCTGAAAATCGTAACTGATTTACAGTTTTACTTGTTTTTTCTGATTAACTTACTGTCATCAAACCATTTAATACTGCTTCCTGCGAACTCCGTCTTTGGAATATACACACTAGCTGTTGAGGTGAATAATTTGTCGCTTTTTCTAAAGTATGCTGTTGATGTTGTGTTCATTTTGCGTCCTCACTTTCTTATAAATGTTAGTAAATCAACTTTTGGCACATAACACCGTGTTTTATTGCATACCCACTGTGTTTTTTGTTACAATGTGTGTGCGGTGAATGTGTGTGTTTTAACATAGTGCCTATAGCGAATGCCACTTTGTATTACACCCATTCTTTACAACTAAAAAACGCGGTAGAGTTAATTTCTTAACTCTACCGCGAGCGGTGTAGAATGCATAAGGATTAACTCTTTATGCATTTAATATAATACTTTACGACATTACAAAAGTGAACTATTCACATTCAAACTGTATTTCCACAACAAACCGCTTCCCCTCAAGCCTTGCTTCAATACTTCCGCCCATTCTCTCCACAAGCTCCTTTGCAATCGAAAGCCCAAGCCCGCTCGATGATATGCTCCTAGCCTCATCGGCTTTGTAAAAGCGCTCAAACACCTTGTCCACGTCTATATCATCAGGATTTTTTACATCATTTGAAACCAAAATATGGACAATCCTATTTTTTGAAGTACGCTCGTCATCTGAATCCCTGCAATTGCACGAATCCTGCTGCCTCATCTGTATGCAGATGCTCTTCTGCCCATGCACCAGCGCATTTTTTATTACATTCTGAAACACCCGCCTGAGCGCCTGCACATTTGCAGTGATAAATATCGTATCCTCACATATATCAAGTGACGGCTCAATGCTCTGCTTTTTCCACTCCTCATAATAAGAAAACACTGTCTGCTTTAAAAGTCTGCTGACGCAGCAATTAGACAGCTCTAGCTTGAAGCTGTCATTTTTAAGCTTTGTGAACATAAAAAGCTCCTCGAGCATATCCTTAAGGCTTGTGATGCGCTCCTGGATGATATCTATATAATGCTCCTGCGCGCTCTTGTCAGTCTCATCCCTAAGCAGCTGAAAATAGCCGTCCAGCGAGGTAAGCGGAGTACGGATATCGTGGGACAGGTTTGTGTACGTGTCAGATATCATCTGCTCCTTTTTTGCCGCCGCCTCACGCTGCCTGTGCCATTGCTCTAAAAATCTGTTTATGCGCTCCTTAAGCCTTCCGATATCAGCCATGTTGGTATCGGTTAAAAGGAGCATATTTGTATCCTTTTCGCATAAAAAATCAAGCTGTTCATTAATGTCACGAAGCTGTGCCCTTATTTTTACGAGCACAGCTATTAAGACAGCTACCGAAACTGCAAGTATTACAGTCAGTATTTTCCAAATCATGTTTTATTCCTCATTCAAAACACATTATATATCCCTGCGTTTAAATACACCGTACACTGCAATCAGTGACACCACTGCCCACACAGCGGCTACCGCAAATGCACCGCCTACGGTCTTTACAGACGCACTCAGATCAAGCTCAGAAATCTGATTAACAATAAGGTAATCATTTATATCAAAGTTCTTTACTCCGATTTTTTCAATAAGTATATTGATTCCACTGAAAATCAGTGTAAAGATACCTGTACACATGCACACAGCGATAATCATGCTGATTACATTGTTTTTTATAATGATTGCCATTGCCATGACAAAATATACAAATAAAAGTGTGACCACATACTGGCTGCCAAGCATCTTAAAGAAGTCTGCTGCATCTCCGAATTCTGCTCCATGTAAAAACAGCGGTGTTGCAATACACTGGACGATCACATCAAGTGCCATGGCCACAAAGGTAAATACCGAAAGCGCTATCATCTTTGAAAACAGCAGCACTCCACGGCTCTTCACCTGTCCGCCTACACTCTTTATATATCCGCTGTTTAGGTCTGCTGTTGAAAAGAGCACCGTAAATATTGCAAGTAAAAGTGCCAGGTCAAGACCTGCTATATCGCTTTCAACCATATCGGCTATGGTCGGCACCTCATCTGACATGTCGGATTCATCCATTTCAAGCCCGACTGTTGCCGTTGGTCCATTTGACGATTCCGCTGATGCTGTATCGTATTCATCTGCTATCTCACTGTCTGACTCACTTACCATAGTAACATCATCAGTTGTTTCCACGATGCTCTCTGTCGCCATGCTTCTGACAAGAGCTGTCATACCGCTCATAGCTATTGCGAGTGCCATAGCTATTACAAGTATAACATAAGCTGACTTTGTATGTATCAGTCTGTAAATATCCATTCTTACCGCATTAAACATTTGTCGCACCTCCTGTGATACTAAGGAAATATGTCTCAAGCTCCATTCCTGTGACCGCTAGCTGTGCCACCGAAACTCCTGCTGTGACCAGCGCTGTATTTAAGGCGGCGCTATCATTCAGGCGCTCATAGACATCTATATGATTTTTGTCCACTATCATGTAGTGCACAAAGCCCATCTTATCGAGCACAGGCACTGCTTTATTTGGATTGTCCACTGTCAGTGTAATCTTCTCACTGCACTTGGAAAGCAGCTCCTCTCTGGTAATTTCCTGAAGCAGGGCTCCATTATTTATAATGCCGTAATCTGTGGCAAGCTTTGAAAGCTCCTCCAATATATGGCTAGAAATAAACACAGTCATATCCTGCTGTGCACACAGATTCTGAATCGTATCACGCACCTCTGCAATTCCCTGTGGATCAAGTCCGTTGATAGGCTCATCAAGCACTAAAAGGTCAGGCTCTCCAACCAGCGCCATGCCGATTCCAAGCCTCTGCTTCATACCAAGTGAGAAATTCTTTGTTTTTTTCTTTCCCACATTTAACAGACCTACCTTATCCAGTATGCCCTCTGCATAGCCCTTTTTACTGATGCCGAAGAGACGGCACTTCATCTCGATATTTTCCTTTGCCGTCATGTTTGGATATACACCCGGTGCCTCAATCAGGCAGCCCACTCTTGAGCGTACCTTTGACAAATCCTTTCCAGCGTATCCAAACATGGATATCTCTCCGCTTGTCGGCTTTGCCAGACCACCGATCATTCTCATACAGGTAGTCTTGCCGGCACCATTTCTGCCGATAAATCCATAGATTGCACCCTTTTTGATATGGATATCCACATTGTCAACCGCCTTCTGGTGCCCATACTGCTTGGTCAGTGCCTTTGTCTGCAATAATATTTCACTCACAACCAAATCTCCTTTTCTTGCATAATATAATAGTGAGGGGAAAGAACTCTATGTATTCCTTAGCAACCCTTTAATCATAATATAAATGTAAAATCCTAATACATCGCTAACAAAAAGTAAAAAAAGAGTAAAGCTTGTTTACCTTTACTCTTTCATTTTGTAACCGATGCCCCACACTGTCTCTATGTACTCGTCATCGGTCAGCTTTTTTATCTTCTTTCTGATATTGCTGATGTGCACATCAAGAGTCTTTGTCTCGCCCATATACGGCTCATCCCAGGCATATTCAAATATGTCCTCCTTGGCAAACACCTGTCTGGGATGCGCCATGAGAAGCTCAAGTATGGCAAACTCCTGCTTTGTGATGCCGTCAACAGCATTATCAGCTACGTAAAGCTGTCTTGAAATCCGATCGAGCACAAGCTGTCTGTGCTCTATTTTAGCAGGACCCGCTATGTATGTATTTGCAGTATCTCCCTGCCCGGTCTCATTTTCTGCTTTTGTCTGGTTTTCCCCTGCCTTGCCCGACTTTGAAGGTACATCTGCCACCGCATGACGCAGCTGTACAGCCACTCTGGCAACGACTTCCTTTATCTCAAACGGCTTTGTGATGTAATCATCAGCGCCTGCCACGAGCAGATTGATTTTCTCATCCAGCTCATCCTTTGCTGTAAGGATTATCACCGGAAGTGACGCATCCATCTGCCGTATTCGTGCCAGAAGCTCCTCCCCTGAAAGCCCCGGAAGCATCAGATCCAATAGCACAAGCGCATAAGCTTCCCTGTCCAGCTTAAGCAAAAGCTCTCCCTCTGTGCCTGACCATGCCTGTCTTGTCCTATATCCGGCTTTTGAAAGCGCTGTCGCAAGCAGATCATTAATGTCCTTGTCATCCTCTATTATGAGTATCTCCCCGGATTTGTTGTCTGTCATAATATTCCCTTTCTCTATCTGTTGTACCACTTCTATATAACACTTTTTATATTCTAGAAATATCCCTCGACTCCCTGCACCAGTCCGTCTGCCAGATTTTCAAGTGTGGCATCGCTGTGGTCAGAACATGCGTTGCCAAGCTCTACATCCACTGACGGCACCGTGCTGTATGAGGTCTGTGTCAGGTCTATTGCCATTGAGCCATTACCATTTATCTTTGCTCCATGAGCGCGCAGTCCTTCTATCAGGCTTGCCCCAAGTGCATCATGCTGCTGCCAGTGTGATGCAACCGGCTCCATTCCCTTTATGCCTCCCGGCACTGATATGTAAAAGCAGCCCTTATCGTAGCTTAATCCGTCACCATCCCAGTGCAGCGCTATATGGCAGTCTGCCGCATTATTGCAGATGACAGTACGTGCCACGTTATCGAGCTGTACATCGCTTCCGTCTCTTACCATAAGCACATCATAGCCTGCCGCAAGCAGCTTGTCCTTTAATATCTGCGCCATACGGAGTGTGACAGAGCTCTCCGGTGTACCGTCATTAAAGGACATACCACCTGAAACTGCTACTGCTTTTGTTGCGCCTGCGCCTGTTGTACCACCTGTGGTCTTTGCCGAGCCGTCCGGATGACAAAGTGTCTTCACCGAAGTTCCTCCGCTTGTACCGTGTCCGGCATTGACACCTACTACTATGTTTTTGCGGTTTGCTGTAGCCTTGTACATGACCGCACAGCCTGAATTTATCGCTGAATGGTCTGCATACTGCCATGAAGGATTTAGTGACACTGATTCTCCATTCTCATAGGATGCTCTTTCTACATACCGGTAAGAGGAATTATTTTCACCTGAATTGTTCTGCTCCTCGTCCGGCTGTTCGGCAGTCTGTTCTTCCTGCTGCGCTTCTGTCTGCTGTGTTTCTGTCTGCTGCGTATCTTTTGCAACCTCTGTTACCACCTCTGTCACGGCTTCCGTTTCCGTAGGCATCTCGACCTTCTCTGCAGCCTGTGTCTCTGTTGCAGGCTCTGTCGGTGTATCCTGTGCTTTTTTGCCGCATGATGCGAGGGTAAATATCATCATGCCTGTAAATAATATTGCTGTAAATCGTTTCATTTATTAAAACTCCATTTTCTTTTTACTACATTATAGACAACCCCATGATATTGTTCAAGTATTAGGCAACATTACCTTCATTTTGTAGTACGGGTCACTAAGGTATACATCGCGAATTGCATGCAAGCATGCATCGATGATACCTTTTGACCATTTAATCATATTATTTTTTTCTATTATCATAAACACTAAATACTTGAGTTATTAATGCAAGCAGCATAATGATAAACAGCCCTATGCTATTTCCATATAAAAATATAGTAAATGCCTGTATTGCAACAATTACCCAGTTAATTATTAATAAAATAAGTTCAAGATTTTTTTTCATTTTCATTTCCTTCCTAATTCACCATTTCTAATATATCAGCATTTTTTGAAGGAATTCACAAATCACTCCCAAAAGTGATATCAATGCACTTATCAGAATGTTGAAAGCAAAACTTTCTAAAAATACTCTATAATAAACTCAATTACTTTCTTAAACTTTCCTTGAATAATCATTCCAATAATTCCCACTATAACAATAATTATTCCTATATAAAACATAACATATGAATCAATAAACCATGTTGTTATTTCCATTATTGCACATCCTATGACAAAAATCATTACTGACAAATTAGAAACTATTTTTTTCATTTATCCTCCTTATTTTGTCCGATAATTTTCATTAGAAAATAATCTCTATTTTTCTTTCTTAATCATAATTATCTTCATATCTCTTATAGTTATTTGTGGCAAATCTGGCCAACCATGTATCAGGCGGAAGTGTCCATAAAATCACCAAAATCCACACTATGATACCGATAGCCCTGTAAACACCACAAAGCTCCGTGCATGGTGCAATATCCAGACACGCAAATACAGAAAAAACACCACAAATAATAAATGCAATACCAAAATACACCAACCAAAAATTATTCTCCCAGCGATTCTCAAAGAAAAACCCTTTTATTTTTCTCCGCTGTAATATAAGCAATACCACACCGGCTATAGTCATCGCTATATTAGCCGCTTGATAAACATATATTCCCAATATAAATGCAAGTAGTATCGCAGAAATAAAGACTCCGCATATTCTTGCTCCGGCTATGCCATCACTTGACACTTCATCTTTGATATTACTCATAGCACCTTTAATCTGTATTATAAAAAATACCAAATAAAACATAAGACCTGCTATCACAAGTCCAAGCCATTTGGGCAAGCCGAAAACTACTTCTCCGATAAAGCAGCCTATTGCCAAAACACATAATTGTATGAATAAAACTTTTAAATTATTCTTCATATTCCCCCTTATTTTGTCACTCCTGTTTGCAACCGTTCCTGACTCTTCAACTGTTGTTAATTTCTTTATATCCTATAATCCATATATCTTCAACCATAAATACATGAATGACACGAATGGTACTCAACAAATTTAGCAGACTTATTTCTAAGATAAAAATAACATGACAAAAACCATATTTCAATAATATCCCCGCGAACGTCGTACTTAACTACTCAATACCTATTTTTATCATATTGTATTATACCTCTTGAAATTATCTATAGCTCAATTATAGGCAAACTCACAGTATTTTTCAAACAAATAAATTATAACCATAAATGCTCTAAATTTTTATATGATTTGAATATGTCTTAAATCCGCGATATCACAAGCCTTCCATCCTGCACATCAACCCTGACCTTATTAGACTCTATCCCCGCTGCCTCAAGCATCTCATCAGTGAGTTTTATCCTGTGCGCCTTGTCCAATACCGTATATTCCATTGCAGGGTGTTTCTTCAATTTCTCCGTGCTTACCTTTCCGTCAGATATAAGTACTGTGCGGTCTACACGGCCTGCAAGTGCCATATCGTGTGTCACTATGATGATGGTTATACCAAGCTCTTTGTTCAGCTTATGAAACAGCTCATAGATTGTATCAGCAGTCCTTGTATCCACAGCTCCTGTCGGCTCATCCGCAAGCAGTATTTCCGGCTTATTTGCCAGTGCCACCGCTATCGCTGCGCGCTGCTGCTCTCCTCCCGATAGCTGAGCCGGAAGCTTATCCTTATGCTCCTGTAATCCCACTGCATTTAACAGTTTAAGGGCATAGCTTTTATTATTATCCCTGCATCTATTTACATGTTCTCCTCTGCTCTCATCATGAGCACCGTGTTTTAAATTACCGGTATTACCTGAATTTTCAAACATCATCACGGCCTCGACATTCTGCAGCACAGTCAGGTATGGGAACAGATTTTTGGCACTTTTCTGCCACACAAAGCCCACCTTGTCCCTGCGGTATCTCACCATTTCAGCTTCTGAATATGTGGAAATGTCTTTTCCGTCAATAGTGAGTACTCCCGCTGTGGGTGTTTCCAGTCCTCCTATCATATTTAAAAGGGTGGATTTTCCGCTGCCGGATTTTCCTATTACCGCAAGCATCTCCCCTGTTTCCACCGTCAGGTCAAGCCCCTCCAGTGCCATCACCTTTTTATCGTCTGTCTCATATATTTTTACCAGTCCATCACAGTTTATCATCTGGTTTTCTCCCTTTTAATTTAAATTACTATGCCGTCACTAAGCTCAAACACTTCATCTCCCAGCTCCATCAGGTTCGGATCATGCGTGGTCATGACTATAGTGATGTCCTCACCGTCTATCAACTCACGGAACAATCGCATGACTTCAAATCCAGAAGCGGTATCGAGTGCTCCTGTCGGCTCATCCGCAAAGACCACCTTCGGGCGATGAACCACAGCGCGCGCTATCGCAACTCTCTGCTGCTCACCTCCCGATAGTTGTTCCGGCATATGGTTCATGCGCTTTGAGAGTCCGACACGCTCCAGCAGCTCTGATACTCTGTCATGCGTATTCTCATTCATCACATCGTTTTTTGCATCTCCAATGTCATTATCCATATCAGTCAAATTCTTCTGTATCTGACGTTTATTTTTCGCAAGTCTAAGGGCAAATTCCACATTCTCATATGCCGTCATCGTGGGAATTAGTGCTATAGACTGGAATACAAATCCCATCTCATACCGCCTTAGCATTTCCCGGTCTTTCTCGGTCATCTGCTCGAGATTTTTATCCAGAAACTGCACACTTCCCTCTGTCGGCATATCAAGCGCACTAAGGATATTAAGAAGTGTGGTCTTTCCGGAGCCGGAACGCCCTTTTAAGATGGCAAGCGTTCCTTTTTTTATCTCCATAGATACTCCGTCAAGTGCGTGGACTGTTGTACCATCTCCCGCCTTGAAATATCTTTTTATATTTTGAGCAATTATCGCATTTTCCATATGTCACGACCTCATTTACCATGCTATAAAAACTTTCTACCGACTACCACAAAATCATTTTTATCTGCTAACTATCTTCTCCAAGCCTTAGTGCCTGTGCTATCTTCATACTCTTAAGCAGTCTGCTGATAACCACATAGCATACGGCTACAGCCACGAAAAGTACTCCTGTAAGCTCCAGCATATCAGATGGATAAATATATACATTTACTCCGATATTGTGCTTCTGCGGCAGATATATGATCGATATGAGCCTTACAAACATCGCTGTTGCAGTTATACCTATGCCTGCTCCCGCAAGAAGCGGCAGAAATGATAAAAATATCTGCTCGTTTAAAAGCATTGCTTTTACCTCTCTCATTCTCATTCCCATTGCGCGGTATATACCAAACTGCAGCTCCCTCTGTTTTAGTGTCATAACCCAATACAGCAAAAATCCTACTGAGCACACTATCAGTGAAAGTATAAAACTTAATGTAAACATACCGTTTGTGATCTGCACTGTGGCTGAGTTTTTATTCTCGTCTATAAGCTGCTGCGCGGATGTTATATTCCTGTATATTTCACTCTGTACTTTTTCACTTTGAGTGTCTGTTAAATTGTCTGCTGTACTGTCTGAATTTTCACTGTTCTCACCGCCCAGATATCCCACAATATCATCCACCGTTTTTCCTTTTGACAGGTTCATCCACACACTGTACGGTGTCATGCCGAACTTTTCCACAACCGTAGCATAATTTGCAACGATCAGGTATTTCTCCTGCTCGGTCACATTTTTGTCTGCATCTGTCTCATAGGTGTAACGCTCGTAGCCCGGAAAACCTTTTACTATGGCACATACCTTTACATTCTCGGATGCGTAGATCTGATCTTCATCGACAGCCTCCGGTACATACCTTGAGTAATTTAAGCTGTCACCAACTTTAAGTCCCAGATCTTTTGCCAGATTTGACGAAATGATGACTCCGTCCGGCTCTTTTGCCAGCTCATTCAGGTAATTGAACCAGTGAGCGTCATTAATATCATCATTTTGGTCACTCTGCAATTTCGCAGTCTCACCGAATTCTTTTGTGTTTATCGCCATAAGATATGCATCCGAAACCGAACCACTGCCTGCGGAAATGTCTACCCTCTCGTCCTCAAGCACACGCGTGACACCGTCACAGATGCCCTCATTTTTGAGCGACTCGTATTTACCGAAATCAGGCTCGTCATACATCCAGTTTACAGAGCCATTTTTATTGTACTGTATCCTGAGTCTGAAATCCTCGTTGTATATCGCATCACAGCCCACATTGTAGACGATACGCTGCTCCATATTGCTGTTCATGGTGCGCGCCATATTCGCGTCAAAAATACCGCCAGCCACTGTCATGATAAGAAATACTGCCAGAAATCCCTGATTGTATCTGGTTCGTTTTAGCTGTAAAAATGATGCATACATTGACGGAGAAAAATGCTTTTTAAAGAGCCTGTACACAAGCAGAATAATAAGTCCGGTAAGTCTTACGCACAAAAGTGCCGCTGCAAATATAAAAAGCGAATTGTCCAGTATCATGACAGGATCTATGCTCCTGTTCTCAAGAACAGATATCGCAAGCGTACTCTTCTGCTTGTTGTAATTGTAAAGCAGATATGCTGACAGAGCCAAAAGTATAACGTCTATAAAGCATTTCTCCCAAAGAGGCTTTTTCTTTGATATTCGTCCCCTACTGCTGCGCTCTGATATGGCATCCTTTGATTTTTTCCACACCGGAACTGTGATAAACAGCACCATGATAACTGCCGCTGCCACCGCATAGACAAGCATCTGCCATACAAATTTGTAAGTGCTTATATCCTTTGCCGTAAATCTTAAAAATCCGTCTGTAGATGCGGCAGCCCTGCACATTATATATCCGAGTACTATTCCGAGTACACAGCCCGCAAACGCTATTATTCCCGACTGCTGTAAGTACAAAATAAATACCTGTAATTTTGTCGCACCGCGGCTTCTTAAAACAAGTATGTCATTTTGCTCGAGCGAAAGTATCTGTACAGATATCATTCTTATAAATAAAATCAAAAGCACAAGACACGGCAGCTCCAACGCCCAAAGCATCAGCTTTATCGTCTTCTGCTGTGTAAAAAAGCTCTCCAGCGTATCACGGATGTTGTCATTGTAGAGCTTGTCAGCATCCTTAAACTGCTCCATATAACCGTCATAAAGTGAAGCATTTTCCGTGTTGATCTGCGTATAATCCAGCATGAGAAAATCACTGTAGCTGATATTGTCCTCGCTGTAATACTGCATCATTTCGTCAAAAACATCCTGCGAAACAAATATCACATCGCCCATATCCGAAAGCGTCTTGGCCCAATATGGATTGTTTATATCTTTTTCACGGCAGATCTGTGATATGACGAAAGTAATTTCCTTTTTCCCACTGCCATCAGGTACATGTAAATAGATTTTTTCACCTGCTACAAGTCCGTAGTGATCCATTGTCTTTTCGCTTATACTGCATTCGAATGTGGATGTGTCAGTCTGAGATTTTACAACATCCGCGTACTCCGAAAGTCCCGGCAGATATCCTATTGTAAAATAATTGTTAGGTCCTCCAAACTCTGTATCTGCGCGTCCTCCTGGGAGTGTGATAAGCTGCTGTGAGGAAACCTTGTTTATATCCACATATTCAATCCACTTCTGCTCGTATCCTGACAGCTTATCAAGTACTGACTGCGAATCAGGATAATCTGCCACCGCATATGTTCCCTCGCGGCTCATCTGTGCAGGAAACTCATTCTGCTGTGTGGCATGATCCGTAAAAAGTCTGTCGAGTATCTGATTGCCCGCGCCCTTTTCAAACATAGAGTGGCACACAAAAAGTGCTATAAACAAAGACACTCCCATAAGCAGACACAAATTTAACCATTTTCTGTTTTTTAATTTATTAATTACGAAGCCAAACATATTTCATCGCCCTCATCAATACCGTAAAGCACAAATGTATTGCTGCCTGATGTATAATCGCTCAATATTACCGGCTGCTTTACCACGCTGTCCCCATCAATTTTCCACACATAGTATGATATATCATCTTTGTCCATAGGATTGACCTGCTTGTGTATGATCGAAGTCGGCACCACTACCACCTTTTTAAAAGAAACATAAGAAAACTTTACAGCAGATGCCCTGGTCAGATCATCCGGTATTCCATTGTCAAGTTTTATATAAAATGCTGCATTTCCATATCCTGAATCTGTGTTTCCTGTAATATGCACACCTTTATCATCCTGATTTATATATCCCCTTTGAGCTTGCCTGTCGTAACCGGCAAAACCGATACAGTTTCCGTAGATTGTTGTACCGTCCAGCTCAAGTGATACGCGCTCTCCCACATCTGCTATATTGTCCGTATATACTTTATAGTTATTGCTATCCTTTACCAGGACCTGCAGTACGTCCGTGGAATTTCCGGTTATCTGCAGGATATCTGAGCCTTCCTCCACATTATCTCCTGCCTTGACACTCACCTTTGAAACTTTTCCGTCATTTTTGGCATATACTGAAATATTTCCTTTGCCGTCATTTCCTGCGCTTATGCTGTCATATGCTGACTGTAGCCGGGAAAGCTGATAGGTGTGGTCTGCACCGGCAAGTTTTTTCTGCAGATCAAGCAGCTGTAAGTTCAATTTCAACTGCTGCTCTTCATATGCTGTATCCGGCTTTTCATCCTGTTTGTTATTTTCTTCTGCGCTGCTACCACCTTCAGATAAATCTTTTACCTGTTTATCGTAATCTGCGATCTTGTGCGCATAGGATTCATTCTCCGAGTCGATCTCATTTTTTGCCTCTGTTATGGCAGCTTTGCCCTCTCCGGTATCCACCACGTAAAGCAGCATCCCATTTTCTACCGTATCGTCCTGCTTCACATTGACCGATACGATCTGCCCTTCATAATCACAGGTTTCGGTTATCGTCCCTGCGTCAGATCTGCTGTAGCTCACACCGTAGTTTGCTATATCAAAGTCAGACCTTGTTACCGTATATTTGCTGTACCTTGTCGGAACCTGATCTGTAGAATTATAGTAGACCAGCTCCCCCTCTTTTAAGCCCTCTGTGACCTGTGTATAGTTTTCATCATACTCACCTGTTGTTATGATGCGTTTCTCGCGGCCGCCCTCATCATTTTTCACATAGACATATCTGGTATCGCCATCCTTATAGATGGAATCTTTTCCCACGACAAGTGCCTGATTTGCTTTTGTCTTTTCAAAATATACCGGATACATCTGTCCTGCCGTAAGAAACAGCTTTTCCCTGCTTTCCACGCACACATCCGGATAGCGGTTGTTTATCTTCGAAAGTACCAAAACCTCTGATGTATATTGAGACTCGGTGACATCATATTTTTCGCCATCGACTATCACATATTTCTTGTCATAATCACTGTATTTGTACTCATTTATGGCTGTATCTTTTATATCCAGCACAAGGTCATCCGTATCGGAGACAATGACTATGTTCTCGTATGCCGCAGCAGACCTTCCACCTGTCAGCTTCTTAGTGTAAGTGACAAGACCGCTGTGGGCTGCCTTAAGCGTTCCATCATCAACGATCTGCTGATATAAAGCCATCTGCTCATTGATCTTTTGCACGCGGTATTCGTGAAGCTGCTTATCGTACCGCTGATTTTCCTGTTCTGTGGCAATCTGCGTATTGTAATCCTCTTCTGTGCTCTCTTTTTTCTCAATCTGTTCTGTTGAAAATTCGTCCGTATCCGCAGCCTGACTCTCCCATAATTTGATCTGCGTATCCGAGATCTGCGCGGATATCTCATATGTCTCATTCTCATGCGCCAGCGCATCCTTACATTCCTGCAACTGTTTTTTTGCCTCATCCACATCACAGACTGCAAGCACATCCCCCGCATTTACTGTATCTCCCGGCTCCACATATATCTGTGAAATATTGACATTGGCACTGTAGTAATTGCAGTAATCCCTCGGAACTGCAGTAGCCATCAGCACATGCATAGAGCCGATCGTACCGTATTCCACAGGTCTATAGGCTTCATTTAACGCTACAGGTTCTTCAAGCTTTGGTATGCTGCTTTCTGTCATTTTTCCACAGCCGCCTGCCACAAACGATACACATATCCCCAGTACTGCCAGTTTTTTTATTGATAAAAGGTTTCTGTTCTTCACTGCAAAACCACCTCATCCCCGCTTTTAAGTCCTTCTGTGATGATCCGGTAGTCTCCCACCTGATCTGCGACACTTATCCATACCGCCTGTCTGTATCCATTCTCATCCAGTGTGTATACAAAATACCTGCCATCCTTCTCATGTACTGCGTCCTTTTGCACATACACAGCATTTTCTATAGCAGGGCGCGTCACTTCCATGGAAAATATCTGTGCATCCGATACTGCCGACATGTCCGATACCGGTTCAAAAACAACCTTTTTATCGTCCACCTCTTTTACCTTAAGTTCAAACTCTATATCAGATGCTGTTGCCGTGTATACATCACCTACATTAAAGTCATAACCTTCCGGTCTGTCAGCCTCGTAATTGCCGTTTCCGCTGATTTCTGTTATAAGATTGCTGCCCGGTTCAAAAACTCCCGCCAAAAGCGAATTGTTCATTGCTGTGATCGTGCCATCCTCGGATGCCGTGATCTGATATCTCGACAGTTTTTCCTCTGCCTCATCAAGATAAAGCTGCGCAACCTCTGTATCCTTATCAAGCTGGGCAATATCGCTTGAATAATCCTGAGTATCATCGATTTTCATAATAGCCCTGTAGTGCTCTGCCAGAAGCTTATTCTGACTGATCTGCCCGCTGTAGTCCTCAATCTTTTTCTGTATCTCCCCGGATTTAAAAGCCACCAGTATATCGCCCTTTTTCACATGATCACCCACTGCCACATTTACCTTTTCGAGCGTAAGCTCCGTGTTTGTCGCACCATAGGAAAACCTGGTATAGCCCTGCGCGCTCAGACTGATGGTAGTCTGAGGTGTGAGTGAACCGCTCTGTACCGTAACTGTCTGGTATGATATTTTCTCGTAGAAAGCTCTGTCCGTCTGTGCAAGCTCCTTTTGTGCCGCCCCACATCCTGAAAACAAAATAGAGGTAATTGCAGTGGTAAGTGTCAAACGACTTATATATTTTTTCTTTCTGTTAATCATATATTTTTCACATCTTTTCCATCAAAATATGAACCCGATCCATTAGCTAAATTTTATATGAGTTCATCAATCCTTATGATCGTGCCATCTATAGCGTTTACAAAGATAGCATTTTGCTCATTGGAGTCTACCATACGTGACAGTACCCACGCCGGAACATAGCTGTATTTTCCCTGTTCACTGTCACTTCTTATCTTAAGATAACTAAGCTGCAGCTTATTGAATGTTGCCGCGGTATCATATTTATCAGGATTTTCCGTAATCTCCGCCTTGATGATCTGCTCTATATTTTTCAGAGAAATAAGCTCCACATCCTTATAGATCTGTGTTACATTTACCGGATATTCCAACTGCACATCGATTATTCCATCATCCGTGACTGTAAGAAGTGTACTGTCAGGCAGTGTAACATCATCTATATCACTATCATTTGCTTCATACACCGACAAATAGGTATCCATATCAAATCCATCCTTAAATGTGATGCCGTCTATGCCGGTCGCGTATGAATAAATATATCCCCACGCTGCTGTCTGATAGTCATTTTCCTTTTCGCTGTCAATATTAAAACCTATCCAGCTGCACTCACATTCACCTCGTTCCACCAGATCCTGCATTCCCAATTTACTAAGGAAATTCCCGGCTTCTTTTTTGGCTGATGCGGCAGATTTACTGCCCTCATTTGAGGTCTCGTCTGCCTTATCCTTTAGATCATCATCCTGAAAAGTCTGCGTTATGGTATCATAGTCCTCATTCCTTAAAGATGGTGGACCGTAATCTGTCCCGGACTGATGCAAGGCGTAAGCATGTACCTTGTGAGCCTCAAACTCCACCTCACAGAACACATCACCCTTGTAGCCTGCAAATACTTCACAGTTTTCGAGATCCTTTGCCACGGTATAAGTAGTCTTTGCCGTTTCAAGCTTATCCCTGTATTCAGCCAGCCGCTGTTCCAACCACTCCCTGTAAGTATCATCCTGTTCTTTCTGCCAGTACTCTATGACCTCATTCAGTTCGTCAACAGTATAATGATCCGGATCGTGATAATAGTACTCGTTCCCACCAAAATATAAATCCAGAAAACGCTTTTTGTAATCAGCATCTATCTTTACATTTTCCACCTCAACAACCGACATGTTATCGAAGTCCGGAACTACAATATTTGCATATACATATACTGTTTTCTCGCCATTACCGGTCTGTATGGTAAAGTTTTCATTCCAGCCGGAGTCTGCCTTTATATCAGCTAAGGCAGACATATTTTTTGTCTCTTTACTTTCGCTCTCATTCCCATAATCTACTTTTTTGCCGGCACAGCCTGTGAATGATGTGAGGACAAGTGCCTCGATGAGTGTCATAATTGCTGCAAATAATCTCATATTTCGTGAAGATATGTTACCCCTTTTATCCATATGCGGCTCTCCTCCCTTTTTGTTCTTTCCCAGTGACTATTCAAAATAGTTATCTTCCATGTTGTTATAATGAGTATATATGTCAGTTGTAAACTTTTTGTATCATACATTGCATTTTTATTATAAAAACCCGGTCTGCACATACTTATGCAAACCGGGTCTATATTTAACGTATCTTGTAACTATTAAACTATACCAATTCAGGAATTTTATATCCTGCTTCCTCCATCGATTTTTCAAATTCTCCAAGGCTGACATTTGCCTCTTCGGCTGCTACATCTATTTTTAACTTTCCCTTTGAAACCAATGAATACAACATATTATTTTTTCCCTGAAGAATCCCCTCTTCCTTCTGTTCCTCACCATACTCTTTGGCATATTCCTTTGCATATTCTTTTGCATATTCTTTGGCATATTCCATTGCATACTGTCTTACTG
>ERZ772991.91-NODE-91-length-112590-cov-30.052633_pt1 | contig 112590 bp, 93 predicted proteins | sample MGYA00511128_ERZ772991 | MGnify/ENA primary metagenome ERZ772991 (study PRJEB29015, sample SAMEA2737655) | human gut metagenome | biome: human gut; feature: human-associated habitat; material: faeces | place: China | collected 2012 ... | reverse complement strand
CCTTTAAGTTTGAGGATATAAACTATGCCGTGGCAAGCCGTGAGGATAAGGAAGCGATGTTCCTTGAATACTCGGAGCTTCTAAATTCCCTTGATAGCGGTGCGACCACGAAAATCACTATCAACAACCGTCGCTTGAACAAAGCTGATTTTGAACAGACCATTTTAATCCCAATGGCTGATGACGGTCTGGATAAGTACCGTAAGGAATACAACAAAATGCTTCTGGATAAGGCGACAGGGGCTAATTCTATCGTACAGGATAAGTATGTAACCGTATCTGTCTGCAAGAAGAATATTGAGGAAGCACGAAACTACTTCGCCCGTGTGGGTGCTGACCTTATCGCCCACTTTAACCGTCTGGGGTCGAAGTGTGTGGAACTGGACGCAGGCGACAAGCTGCGAATATTCCACGACTTCTACCGTACAGGAGAAGAAACAGCGTTACACTTCGATATTACCCAGACGATGCGGAAAGGTCACGATTTCAAGGATTTTATCTGCCCTGATACCTTTGAATTTGAGAGCGACTGCTTCAGAATGGGTGACAGATATGGGCGTGTGATTTTTCTCAGAGAGTATGCGGCATATATCAAGGACAGTATGGTGGCGGAGCTTTGTGAGCTGAACAGGAATATGATGCTGTCCGTTGATATTATCCCCGTTCCCACAGATGAAGCCGTGCGGGAGGTGGAAAACCGTCTGCTTGGTGTGGAAACCAATATCACGAATTGGCAGAGGAAGCAGAACCAGAACAATAATTTTTCTGCCGTTATCCCCTATGACTTGGAACAGCAGCGGAAGGAAAGCAAGGAATTTCTGGACGATTTGACGACCCGTGACCAGAGAATGATGTTTGCCGTGCTGACGATGGTGCATACGGCAGATACCAAAGAGCAGCTCGACAATGATACAGAAGCTCTCTTGACTACCGCAAGAAAGCATTTGTGCCAGTTTGCGGTGCTGAAATATCAGCAGATGGACGGATTGAATACAGCTCTGCCATTTGGTGTACGGAAGATAGATGCCCTGCGTACCCTCACAACGGAGAGCCTTGCAGTGTTTATCCCGTTCCGTGTGCAGGAAATTTACCACGAAAACGGTGTGTATTACGGTCAGAATGTCATCAGCAAAAATATGATTATCGCCAACCGCAGGCAGCTCCTTAACGGCAATTCCTTTATTCTCGGTGTGTCGGGTGCAGGAAAATCCTTTACCGCAAAGGAAGAAATGACGAATATCATTCTGACCGACCCTAATGCCGATATAATCATCATTGACCCAGAGCGTGAGTATTCCCCGCTTGTAAAGGCGATGCAGGGAGAAGTCATTCATATCTCTGCGACAAGTGAAAATCACATCAATGCTATGGATATGAACTCCGATTACGGTGACGGTGCAAACCCTGTCATTCTGAAATCGGAGTTTATCTTATCCCTTTGCGAACAGCTCATCGGCGGCACGAACTTGGGAGCAAAGCAGAAATCCATTATTGACCGCTGTACGGCAAGCGTGTACCGCTACTATCAGCAGGGCAACTATATGGGAACGCCGCCCACCTTGCAGGACTTCCGTGAGGAGCTGTTAAAACAGAATGAGCCAGAAGCACAGGAAATCGCCCTTGCGATTGAGCTGTTTACGGACGGCTCGCTCAACACCTTTGCAAAGCATACGAATGTTGATACCCACAGCCGCCTTATCTGCTATGATATTCTGGATTTGGGCAAGCAGTTACAGCCTATCGGTATGCTTGTGGTGCTTGACAGCATCTTAAACCGTATCACTCAGAACAGAGCCAAAGGCAGAAATACCTTTATTTTCATTGACGAAATTTATCTGCTCTTTCAGCACGAATACTCTGCAAACTTTCTCTTTACCCTCTGGAAGCGTGTGCGTAAATACGGTGCGTACTGTACGGGTATTACGCAGAATGTGGACGACCTTTTGCAGAGCCATACGGCAAGGACGATGCTTGCTAACAGCGAATTTATCATTATGCTTAACCAAGCGTCTACGGACAGACTTGAGCTTGCCAAGCTCCTTAATATCTCCGACCTTCAGATGAGTTATATCACGAATGTCGGTGCAGGACAGGGATTACTCAAAGTAGGCAGCTCCCTTGTGCCGTTTGTAAACAAGTTCCCACGAAATACTGAGCTTTACAAGTTGATGACGACCAAGTTCGGTGAGGTCTAAGAAAGGAGGTCTTATATGGCTGATATTAAATTCCGTGATACGGCTCACCGTGATTTCTTTCTGGAAAATATGATGAAATGCAGAGTGAACGACTGTTATCACAGGGCATTTTTCTATGTAATGGGTATCGCTTCGGAAACGAGGGCGAACATTAACCAGATGTTCAATTTCAAGGAGGACTGCATCGAGCCAGAGGGTATGCACGGCGGTTGGCAGACAAGCGGAACAGTTAAGGTCTGCCATCTTGCTTTTAACCTTTGGAACGGGTATGCAGAGGAAGGTCGGGAACGGTATTTCACGCCAGAGGAGTTGTTCTGCTGTGAGTTTGCTCCCTACTTTATGGAGGGTATCAAGGTCAGATACCCCGAATATTGCAGGGAGCTTCCTGCTCCCAGAAAACAGACGGAAATTTCAAGATAAGAAAGGAAAAGCATATGAAGAATTATAAATCTATTATCTGTGTTGCCGCCGCCGTGTGCCTGTTAGGTACGGCGGCTTTTTGCGGCTTCCGTATTTACCATCATTATGCACAGGTGGATGAACAGACGGAAGCCTTTGAGGAGATTGCCGAAATGGTAGAGCAGGCTCCCACGGAGGAAACCGTGCCAGACGATACCCCTGTCAGCGAGGGAGAAGATGTGCTTGCCAAGTATCAGGAATTGTATTTGCAGAATGAGGATATGGTGGGTTGGATTTCCATTGCCGGCACGACAATCAATTATCCTGTGATGCAGAGCAGGAACAATCCGAATTTCTATCTGAAGCACAATTTTGAAAAAGAGTACAGTGACTTAGGTACGCCTTATGTGCAGGAGAATTGTGATATTGCCGAAAGTGACAATGTGGTTATCTACGGTCATCATATCAAGGGTGGCAAGATGTTTGGAGCGTTGGAGGATTACAAGTCCAAGAGCTTCTATGAGGAACACAAGACTATTCAGTTTGATACCCTCACAGAGCAGTCAGAGTATGAAATCGTCGCTGTATTTAAGACTGTGGCGTACAGTTCTGAGGGCTTCCGATACTACGACTTTGTTGATGCGGAGAATGAGGAAGATTTTAATTCCTATGTCGGGAAGTGCAAGGAGCTTGCTTTGTATGATACAGGTGTGACCGCTGAATACGGCGACAGGCTCATTACCCTTTCCACCTGCGAATACTCAGCACAGAACGGCAGGCTCGTTGTAGTGGCAAAAAAGGTCGGCTGATTTGAACGCAAACCCTCTGGGAAAGGAGGTTTTCTATGGCTGATATAAAAACCAGAGATGCGGTCAAAGGCACGATAAAGACCATAGATAAAGCCGCCATAGCCAGTGAGCGTATGAAGTCTGCCTATATGGGGATAAAGGAAAAAGCGGAACAGGGATATTACGCTGATGAAAACTCTGCCACAGAATATGCTGCGGACAGGATTTCTTTTGCGGCAGACCGTGTAAAGGACGAAGGTATCCACCAGTTCAATAAGCAGGGGCAAAAGGCAGTCAAGACAACGCAGGAGAATATCGGTAAGGCAAAAGATAAAATAACCGATTTCAAGCAAAGTCGGGCTGTCAAAGCCGCAGAACAGAAAGCAGCACAGAATATGTCAGAACAACACGGCTTGCAGATCCGTCACGGGGCTGCAAGCCGTTCCTCTGCCCCCGATGTTTCCCAGACAGCAAAATCGCAGTTGATAAAGACACGACAGCAGGGGCAAAAAATGATTAAGACCACAGCCCGAAATACAGAAAAAGCGGTGAAAGCAACTGCTAAGGGAACGGTCAAGACAACCGAAAGGGGAATTAAAACCGCACAGGCAACTTCTAAGGCGGCAATCAAAACGACGGAAACCTCGGTAAAAACAGCACAGGTAGCGGCAAAGGCTTCTGCGAAAACTGCTCAAAAGGCGGCACAGGCGGCAAAAGCCACCGCAAAGGCAACCGCTGAAGCAACAAAAGCTACGGTTAGAGCTACTATAGCTGCGGTCAAGGCGATTATTGCAGGAACAAAAGCTCTGATTTCCGCTTTAATTGCAGGTGGTTGGATTGCAGTTGTGATTATTCTCATTGTTGTCCTGCTCGGCTGTGCTGTTTCCCTGTTTGGTGGCGGAAGCGGGAGCAACGCCTATACCCCTGTCAGTGCAGAGGTGGAAGCCTATGAGCCTTTGATACAGAAATATGCCAAACAGTACGGTATTCCCGAATATGTGGAGCTTATCAAGGCGGTAATGATGCAGGAAAGCGGCGGTCGTGGGCTTGACCCCATGCAGGCGGCTGAAGGCAGCTTTAACACAAGATATCCCCACGAGCCAAATGGGATTAAAGACCCAGAATATTCGATTGAGTGCGGTGTGCAGGAATTAAAGGCTGCCCTTATCTCTGCAGAAGTGGAAAATCCGATTGATATGGAGCATATCAAACTTGCCTTGCAGGGTTACAATTTCGGTAATGGCTATATCTCGTGGGCTAAGACCAACTATGGCGGCTATTCCTATGCTAATGCAGTGGAGTTTTCTACCATGCAAGCGGCACGGTTAGGTTGGGACAGCTATGGCGACACGCAGTATCCCGCCCATGTGCTGCGGTATTATCCATATGGGAGGGCGTTCACAAGCGGCGGTAACCAGGCGATTGTGGAGGTCGCTTTGACACAGCTCGGAAATGAGGGCGGTCAGCCTTATTGGAGTTGGTATGGCTTTGAAGGGCGTGTGGAATGGTGTGCCTGTTATGTGTCTTGGTGTGCCGACCAATGCGGATATATTGAGAGCGGGATTATCCCGAAATTCGCAGGCTGCGTGGACGGTGCAAATTGGTTTAAGGGTAACGGACAATGGCAAGACAGAAACTACGAGCCACAAGCAGGCGATATTATCTTTTTTGATTGGGAAGGCGACGGAGAAACTGACCATGTAGGCATTGTGGAAAAATGCGAAAACGGTGTCGTTTACACCGTGGAGGGTAACTCTGGCGACGCTTGCAGGCAAAATCAATATACGGTTGGAAGCAGCTCCATCTATGGTTACGGCGTTCCTGCCTACTAAGAATGGGCAAAAGAAAAACCAGAGGTTTATTCCTCTGGCTCTTTTGCCTTACATAGTCCGATAACAGTTGCTTCTATAACGGACAGTTCTTTGTCGTCTAAATTGTCGAGCTGTGCGTCTAAGCGTCTGCGGACGGAACTTTTCTTGACCTCATTGTCTGGGAATATGTACTCGTCAACCGACACATCGAACATTGTCACAAGCTGAATGAATAACTCCAGACTTGGATATTGCCCCTCATTTTCGATTGCCTGCAAGTGTCGAGGGTCGTAATCAACGATGCGGGCAAGTTGCTCTCTGGTCATACCTCTGGCTGTTCTGGCTCTCTTAATAGCCTGACCGATAGGCGTAAAATCGAAGTCAAAATTGTTGTTCCTTTCGTCCATAAGCTCACCACCTATTCTCTGAAAATCTTACTCTTATATTTTACAGAGATGTGGCTTCTGATTAAACGATGTGAAATCTCTCTTAATAGGATATATAATCCCTTGTTACAGGGCGTAAAAATTCATATTTGCAGACTTGTATTCTTCGGACAAACGAAGTATACTTTATAAGTGTTGGAGGTGTGATATGGACTATATGACCACAAAGGAAGTTGCTGTAAAATGGAAGATTTCAGATAGACGAGTATTGCAATATTGCAATGATGGACGAATTGACGGGGCAGAAAAGATGGGCAATACTTGGCTCATTCCTAAAAATGCCAAGAAGCCTGAGGATGGACGCTTTAAGCATAATTCATCAAAGAAGCAAAAGGAGGATATAACTTCGTGACAGATTATAAAATTATGATTGTCGATGATGAGCCAGATATTTTAGACTTACTTGAAAAAGCTCTTAACATAGAAGGGTATTACAACATTATCAAAATTAACAATGGATTTACTGCGGTGGATGTGTGTAAAAAAACACAGCCAGATGTTATCGTATTAGATGTTATGCTCCCTGACATTAGTGGGTATGAGGTGTGCAAGCAAATTCGAGCATTTTCACATTGTCCGATTTTATTTTTATCATCCAAGAATGATGAATTAGATAAAATACTTGGTTTGTCTGTTGGCGGTGATGACTATGTGACAAAGCCATTCAGTCCAAAAGAAATTGCTTATAGAGTAAAAGCACAATTACGCCGTGCTGAGTACAAGCATACATCATCTGAAAATTATTCTGTTAAAATTGGCGATTTGATGATAGATACTGAAGGTTGCAAAGTGATGAAAGGCAATAGCACTATTGAATTAACAGCACGAGAATTTGAAATACTGAAATATCTGGCAGAAAACAAAGGTAGAGTAATTAGCCGCGAACGCTTATATGAAGCAATTTGGGGCGAAGATAGTTTCGGATGTGATAATACAATAATGGTACACATTCGACACTTGCGTGAAAAGTTAGAGGATAATCCCACAACTCCCCAATATATTATAACGATGAAAGGATTAGGCTATAAACTGGTGAACCCATATGAAAAATAAAAAGAATATCAATCCATTTTTTCGGCTGTTCGGTCTTGTAATTGTTTTGGTTTCAGCTTCAATAATTATAGGAATAGGTCTCTTTTATTATATTTTTTCAATTCCAGAGCCAGAAGGGCTTAGTTTAGCCACTTGGCCAAACAGGTTTACAGACAATTTTTCTGCTTGGTTAGAGGAAGAAAATGGAGAAATCATAGTGGAAAATAAAGGAATGGAATACTTAAATGAATATGATTTGTGGTTGCAAGTGATTGATGAAAATGGACAAGAGGTTTTTTCTTACCATAAACCAGACAGCTATCCTATGCACTATTCTGCTTCGCAGCTAATGGAGTTTCATACAAGTGATTATGATAATAAATATACGGTTTTTGCAAGTAATTATGAAAGTTCGGAGCAAACATACAGCTATATTATTGGTTTCCCTTACGCAGTTGGTAAATATATGATTTATTATAACGGTGAGAATATTAGCCGCCTTTCGCCTATATTTCGCATAGGGATTATACTCATTTTAGGTATTGTTTTTGTATTCACACTTGCTTATGGATTGTGGCTTTCAAAGCATCTTGAAAAAATCACAAGAGGTATTCAAAATATTAGTCAGCGTACTTATGTTCATCTTGCGGAAAAGGGGTTGTTTCGTGATGTCTATATAGTTTTGAATGAAATGAATACTGAAATCCGTCATAGTGATAATTTGCGAAAAGATACAGAAAGAGTACGCAGAGAATGGATAACGAATATAACTCACGATGTAAAAACTCCTCTCTCTCCTATTAAAGGATATGCAGAGCTACTTGCAGAAAATAAAATTTCTGAAAATAGCACTATACAAGAGTATGGAAAAATCATATTGAAAAATGCAGATTATGCAGAGAAGTTAATCAATGACCTTAAATTAACTTATCAGTTTGAAGCAGGTGTAATTCCCTTGTCTATGCAGAAAATTCATCTTGTGCGTTATATTAAGGAATTGGTTATAGATATTATCAATGACCCTGCTTTTTCAACCCGCAATATAGAGTTTGAAAGCGTAGCGGATGATATTGTCGTTCATATTGATGATAAATTGTTCCGTCGTGCCATAGGAAACCTTATTATCAATGCCTTGACGCATAACCCACCAGAAACAAGTGTGATAATTTGTGTGGAAAGAAGTGGGCAAGATAAGGTGTCCATTATTGTACGAGATAATGGAGTTGGTATAAGTGATAAAGAGCAATCCGAGTTATTTGAACGATATTATAGAGGTACAAATACCCAAGAAAAGCCAGAAGGAAGTGGTCTTGGACTTGCGATTGCAAAACAAATTATATTGCTTCACGGAGGAATAATTACTGTAAAGAGTAAAGTGAATGAAGGAACAGAGTTTACAGTATCAATACCCATTAAGCAGTAAATTAAGGTTAAATTAAGATACAGAAAAGCCCTGCCTAAGATAGATGATTTATGCTATTAAGCATAGGTCATCTATTTTTATGCCTATGAAAAAACAATAGGAGGTTATCTGTATGGAATTACAGTTACGGAATTTGAGTAAACAGTACGGAACAAAATGTGCAGTAGATAATGTAAATGCTAAATTAGAGCCGGGAGTGTATGGACTACTTGGAGCAAACGGGGCAGGAAAGACAACGCTGATGCGAATGATATGCGGTGTTTTGAAACCGACTTCGGGCGATATTCGCTTAAATGGAAAAACAATAAATGAGCTTGGCGAGCAGTATTATACTCATTTAGGTTATATGCCGCAGGATTTTGGTTTCTACCCTGATTTTACCGCCCGTGAGTTTATGCTATATATGGCGGCTGTAAAAGGACTTGATAAGCGAGTGGCAAAAACTCGTACACAGGATTTGCTTCATATGGTAAATCTGGATGATGTGGCAGATAAAAAAATCAAATCTTATTCTGGTGGTATGAAACAGCGTTTGGGGATAGCACAGGTAGAATTGAATAATCCGTCTATTTTGATATTGGACGAGCCGACTGCGGGACTTGACCCGAAAGAGCGTGTGCGTTTCCGCAATCTCATTTCAGATTTTGCAAAGGAGAAAATCGTTATACTTTCTACTCACATTGTTTCAGATGTTTCTTATATTGCAGATACAATCTTACTGATGAAGAACGGTAGCTTTTTGTTGCAAGAGCCAATGGCTACGGTTACAGACAATATAAGAGGAAAAGTGTGGGAAATCTTAGTTGATGAACGAAATGCTGATGAATACAGCAGAAAGTTTTCTGTTGTAAATTTGCATCACGAAAATAACAAGGTAAGGCTGAGGATTATAGATGAAATTGCACCGATGGATGATGCAATTGCTGTAAGTCCAAGTTTAGAGGATTTATTTTTATATCATTTTGGAGAAGAAACACGGGAGGGAAAATAAAATGTTGGTTAAGTACGAATTTTTAAAAATATTGCGTAAAAAATCCACACTAATCATTATGGCAGTCAGTTTGATTTTAACGGCATTTCTTTTTGGATTACCTATTATACAATTTCAAACCTATAATCAAGAAGGTGTAATGAAAGGTTTTGAAGGTATTGAGTATCAGAAAACACAGTATGAGGATATTTCTGTTTCTCTGACGAATGAGTATATTGCAGGAGCAATTCGTGAAGTACAAGAGCTTTTTGAAAATTCTGATAATGTAGGCTATGACGGATATGAACAATTTTTAATTGATGACGCATATTGGGATGGTATTGCGCCGAGAGAAAGTTTGCTCAACCTGATTGCAAAAAACTATTCAAATCCAAATGAGAGCGTTAGCTATAATACATTAGTAGATTTAGATGTTTCTAACGGTACGGACTTCTATCAGGCAAGACAGGAAAAAATTGAAAAGTTATTAAACGATTCTTCTCGTAAATTAACGGAAGAACAAAAGTCCTATTGGTTAGATATGAACAGCAAAGTTGAGGAACCTTTTCAGTATGGCTACTATAAAAGTTGGGAAACCATTATAAGTTGTTTTGAACTATTGATGTTTTCGCTGTTGGCTGTATGTATTGTAATTGCACCTGTATTTTCTGGCGAATATCAGGCAGGAACAGATGCAGTAATTTTGTCAGCAAAATATGGAAAAACAAAACTGACAACCGCAAAAATTGTGGCTTCCTATTTGTTTGGTTTTGCAGCATTTACACTTCATATCATTGTCGCTTTTGGGTTGCCGCTTGTTGCATTTGGTGTTGATGGATGGAATTTGCCATTGCAAATCAACGGAACTACTGTTCCTTATCCTTTAACATTTCTTCAAGGAACACTTGTCAATTTAGGAGTGATTTATCTTGTATTGTTTGCCATGATAAGTTTAACTCTTTTACTGTCAGCGAAAATGAAAAGTCCTTATCTTGTGCTGATTGTACTCGTTCCTGTCCTGTTCATTCCACTATTTGTTTCTCCTAATGGAACAACAGGATTATACAATCTAATACTGTTCCTGCTTCCATACCATTCTACTGTGCCACAGTTTGGTCAATATATTTCTTATCAATTTGGGAGTTTGGTTTTGGATATATTTTCTGTTAGGGCAATTTTGTACGCTACGCTGACAGTAATTATGCTTCCGTTAGCAAAACGATTTTTTAAGCAACATCAAGTAGCATAGAAAGGTGAGCTATGAAAAAGAAAAAGTGGATAATCATCGGAATTATAGTAATTTTGGTCTTTTTGGTTTGTGGGATAATTTTGGTTAGCCAATCACCCAAATGGTCTGAAATGTCATTTGAAGCTATTGTAAAAGAAACTGTTATACAACCTGATGGTGAAAGCAGACTGATTGTTGAACGAACAACCGAAATATATAGCAACCCAATAAACTCACTTGGTATTAGTGAGAATACAAAGTTATTTGATGCCGATGGAAACGAAATAATAATTAGTAATTTCCAACAAGGTGATGCCGTTAAGGTAATATTAAAGAACGCATTTACAGAAGAAACCCCGTTCTACTATCCGATAGTATATGAGATAAGGCTTATTGATGTAGGTAAATAATTTGGATTAGCGTTACAAGCCCACCAAATAAAAAAACGAGGTTTTTGGTGGGCTGTATCGCCACGCCCAAATAAAATGCTGGCAATTCATCTCTCCAAACCCGTTTTGAGTTTGGAGGGATTTTTTATGCGATGGTCGAATATGACCGCAATGCTGCTCATTAGAAGCAGCTACTATTTACGGAGTGTCACAGTGGAGTGAAGATTATCTTTTAGAAAAAATCATCACTCACTCGTGGCACTCTTATATTTTAGGAGTAGAGATTACATCTCTTAAACATAGAAGTTTTTACGCTTATTGCCGTAGAGGTCTTTGTACCTTTGCGGCTTTTTGCTTTTTTGTTGGTTGTCGTTCTCCGCCTGCCAATCTGGATTTTCAAAAAATTCAGATTGGAGGAAACGATATGGCATACAACAAAGCCAGAGAAGAAAAGAAATGGCGGCTCTGGAAAGAAGCCGAGGAGAAGCAGTTACGGAGCTTGGGCGTTAATGAGGACGATATAGAAAAGCTCCGTGTTCACGATTGGGCGATTTTTAATTCAGACAGACGGTATTATCAGCGAGTGCAGGAAACAGGTACATATCTTGACGAGCTTGCTGAAGATACTACACAGCCCGAAGTCAAAACGGTTGAGGATTTTCTGGACAGTATCGAAAATCAGCACCTCTATCAAGTTTTGATTAAGGTGGACAGGCTTACATTGCAGATTGCTTTGATGAAGGTACAAGGATATTCAACCCGTGAAATTGCGGTGTATCTGGATATTACTGAAAAAGCTGTTTACAGAAGAATGGATAGGCTCAAAGAAAAATTAAAAAAGTTTTTTGAGTAGAGGGGAAAATTGAATATTCCCACGGGCTACAGGGTGAGAGGACAAAAAACCTCTTACCCTGTTTTCCTTTGTGTGGCGAAAACGGGATAGCTCCTTGACAATCGAATACCCATTCGCCAAATACTTTCTCTTTGTGATTGTGATGAGCATAAGCGTGTGTAGCGGTACGCCACGACCTGCCAAGCGGCAGCGAGCGATTGAAAGGTGGTGAGCCTATCTTTACCGACTCAAAATATCGGGCAGCTCCCGATTTCGCCATAACCCACAAAGAGGATAATGATACTCCCGTCCAGTCACAGTCCGAGCGTGAAAAAACCGTCGCAGGCAATGAGGGCGGCTCTGTCAGAACGACAGTTGGGGTGGAACTCCCGTGGCGTCAGTTCGCTGCTGACCGTTTGGCGACTTCCCATAGCATTTCGGGGTGTCGAGGACAAATTGAAATGCTTCTATCATATCAGCCAAACGAAAGTCGGTCATAAGAACAGAGATATTGTTAAGATATTTCCGACCTTAAATACTTCCTTGCGTTTGGCTGCCTACATAGGCAGAACTCATCTGCCTAAATCCAGATGGGAGGTCAAACACAATGGAAAGAATTATTAAGCGTGGCGACATTTACTATGCGGAGCTTAATCCCGTTATCGGCTCAGAACAAGGCGGCACAAGACCTGTACTTATCATTTCCAATGATATAGGAAACAAGCACAGCCCGAGGGTAATCATTGCAGCAATTACGAGCCGGGTACACACAAAAGCAAAGTTGCCCACACATACCGCAGTAAGTAATTATGAAGGACTTGACAAGGACTCTGTTATCCTGCTTGAGCAGATACGGACGATTGATAAGCAGAGGTTAAAACAGTATATGGGAATGATGCCCAATAGCATAATGGCAAGAGTTGACAAGGCTCTTGCCATTAGTGTTTCTCTGAAAGGAGGTCAAAATGGATAATATTAAAGTAGATAAATATACCGCAGCTCTGAAACTCATTGAGATACTTCTTGAAAAAGGGAAAATAAATCAAGCCACATATACAAATATCGTGAAGCACAACAATTCGCACATTTCACAAGCGGCTTGATAATAGGTAGAATGTAATCAGCACAGAAATGGAGGTATGCTTTATGAATACAGCAGTAAATGAATATAATTACCGATTTAAGCTCACAGATTATGCTCAGTTTGATAGAAATAGAGCCAGAAATGTTGCTATTTATGGTCGTGTATCAACAGAACACGAAGCACAGTTATCTGCATTGGAAAATCAGTTACAATGGTATGATGACCAAGTAAAATATCATCCGAACTGGACGGTTTGTGAACGATATATTGATGAGGGTATCACGGGAACACAGGCAAAAAAACGTCCTGCCTTTTTGAAAATGATTGAAGATGCTAAGCAAGGTAAATTTGATTTAATTGTTACCAGAGAGGTATGCCGTTTTGCACGAAATGTTGTGGATACCCTTGTTGTTACAAGAGAGTTGAAAGGCATAGGCGTTGAGGTGTTTTTTATCGACGATAATATTTGGACAATGGACGGAGATGGAGAACTGCGGCTATCTCTTATGGCAACATTGGCACAGGAAGAAAGTCGCAAGACTTCCGAGCGTGTAAAAGCAGGTCAGAAAATCAGCCGTGATAATGGTGTTCTCTATGGAAACGGTAATATTTTAGGATATGACCGTGTTGGAGATACCTATGTTATCAATGAGGAACAGGCAGAAACAGTCAGAATGATATATGATTTGTATCTGCAAGGTTATGGCTCGATGAAAATCGCAAAGATTTTGACGGAGCGAAAAAGGAAAACAGCTTCTGGACTTATAAAGTGGAGCGTTTCAAATATTATGAGAGCGATTAAAAATGCCACCTACACAGGAACAAAGTGTTACAACAAATCCAGAAGCAATAATTTTTTAGAGCAGAAGCGAATTAACAATCTTGATATGTCCACTTATGAATATGTTGAGGGAGATTTCCCTGCTATTATTTCTCAAGAGATATGGGATAAAGCACAGGCAATAAGGGAAAGCAGAGTAAAACCTGTATGTGTATCGGCAGGAAAAAACACACATAGTAAGCGTGATTCACGAGATATATGGGTCAACAAGCTGCGTTGCTCCTGCGGCTCATCATATCGTAAAAACAAATGGCATACGAAATTGGACGGAAAAACCTCTTACGGTTATCAATGCTACAATCAGCTTAACAACGGAATTAAACGGAAAAGAGCTGAAATCGGTTTAGACACTGAGGGATATTGTGACAGCAGAATGATAACCGATTGGAAACTTGATTTTATGGCAAAAGCTCTGTTAGAGCATCTCTGGACAGAGAGAAAAGAGTCTGTACTGATTGCGTTAGACCTTATTAAGTGTTATTATAAGGAAGAAAAATCTAACGAAACTCAATCCGATACGGTAACGATACAGGCGAAATTGGATAAGGCAAATAGCAGACTGACTAACTTGATTGCTATGAGAGCTGATGGAGAGATTTCCAAAGACGAGTATCAAGCAATGAGAAGTCCTGTCGATGAAGAAATCAAGAAACTTCAAAAAGCACTTGATGAAATTCCACAGGAAAAAAGCAATCCGAAAGGATTGGATATAGAGGGTATCCGTTCTACTCTGAACAGCCTTGTTGATTTTAGTGGTAGCACTATCAGCCACGATGTTGTCAATCAGTTTGTATATTTGATAACACCAACATCGGATACTACATTTGATTGGTATGTTAATCTGAATGGGACAGCAGATGTGAAAGCGACCTTTACAGCGGAAGGCAGAAAGAAAAACTGCATTATCAAATTGGAGGAAATCGAAAAGATTTCCTCGGTACATAGGGGAGAGAATGAGGACAATGCTCATTTCATTAAAAACCCCCATATTTTTACCTATCTGCACAGGCTGCTATCGCAGAGCAGGCAAAATAGACAAAGGTTCTAATTTAAAAGTCTATATATAAGATTTTGAAAGGGAAAGTATTTAATACTTTCCCTTTTTTTGACTGCCAACATGCATTTCACACCATAAAAACTACATTTCGCGCCGAGAGTATAGATTGTAGGCACTATATGTTATATAATTGGTACTAGAAATACAAGTATATGTGATATGAATAGAGAACGAAGCACAGCTACAATGTATATATGAGCCGCTATACTAAAATTAACTATATACTTACAGGAGGGCATAAAGCATGAACATACTTCTGATTAACGGAAGTCCAAAAGGCAAACGAAGCAATTCGTTAAGGCTTGCAAACAGCTTTATAGAAGGCTTCAAAGAAGGATATAAGAGCAAAAATGAAGCTATCTCCATTGATGAAATGCATGTAGCCTCAATGAATGTAGGAGCGTGTAAGGGCTGCTTTGCATGCTGGCAGAAGACACCGGGGGTGTGCTGCATAAATGACGATATGCAGACTGTTATTGGGAAAATGCTTGAAGCGGATATTGTTGTGTGGTCGTTTCCTCTGTACTATTTTAGTGTGCCGGGAATACTAAAGAACGTGATTGACAGGCAGCTTCCCATGAGCCTGCCATTTATGAGTACAAAGGATGACGGATACGGAAGTGGCAGCCATGATTGCAGATATGACATGGAAGGCAAAAGGCACGTGCTAATCTCTACCTGTGGCTTTTATTCTGCAGAGGGAAATTATGACAGTGTACTTCGGATGTTTGACCATTTCCTTGGAAAAGGGCATTATACAACAATATTTTGTGGTCAGGGTGAGCTGTTTCGTGTAAAAGAGCTGTCAAAGAGGACTGACGAATATCTGGCTACGGTAAAAAGTGCCGGAGCAGAATATGCCATCACAGGAAAAATATCTGAAAAAACAGAAGCGGCGCTCCATACTCTTTTATATCCAAGGGAGGTATTTGAAAGTATGGCGGATGCCAGCTGGGGAATCAGCAGGACAACAGGACAAAAGGAAGCGGATGACCTTGTTTTCACCAGACAGATGGCTGCATTATACAATAAGGATACCTATGACGGAAAGGAACGCGTGCTTGAGATATGCTATACCGATTTGAAGCATACATACCAAATAAAGCTTGATGATAAAGGTAGTGAGGTGCTTACTGACCAAAGCCTTGCCGCGACTACACGCATAGATACGCCTTTTACGGTATGGTCGGCTATTTCCCGAGGCGAGATAGGTGGCGCAGAGGCATTGGGAAAGCAGATGTATACGGTGACAGGTGATTTTTCCTTGATGGTAAACTGGGATAAATTTTTTGGAAGTACATCGGCAGTCAAAGAGACAGAAAAAACATCACAAGGTGTGGAGGTGCAGAAAAATCCATCCATGATGACAATGCTCATACCATGGATTACGTTTTGGATAGCAGTTTCTGTCAATACTGAAAAGGGTTCTGTGATTGCTCTTTTGGTGGCATCCGCTATACCTTTTATTATGAGAAAACATAAATTTGTAATATGGGATCAGCTCTCAATTGTTGCTGTTGCTATACTTTCTGCGATTGCAAGCCTGACAGGAGCAGGTGACATATCAACAGATATCGGATATCTGGTGTTTGGGTTGTTCTGGCTGGTTTCATGCCTGACAAAGGAGCCTTTATGCGCAACATATGTGAAATACAATTATGGCGGTGAAGCCGCACATAAAAATCCTCTCTTTATGAAGACGAATTATATACTTGCGGCGGCATGGGGAGTATTATACGTGTTGACAGCAGTGTGGACATTTCTGCTGAAAAAGGCAGGTGTTGGAGCTACACTTATTGTCGTAAACAATCTGATGCCTGTATTGATGGGCATATTTACCGGATGGTTTGAAAAATGGTATCCTGCAAGGCTCGCAAGAGGCTCAAAAAAGCAGTAATTCGTAAGATTTTTTTAATGTTTTATGTATTCTATTTACTTTAGGTGGATAGAAGAGTACTCTTTAGAAAACGTACTCATAGTAGTGCTTATAAATAAAGAAAGAGGTATATCATAATGAAGAAAAAACTGATTACAATTGTAATAGGAGCTGTGCTTTGCGCCGGCTTGTTTGCAGGCTGCGGACAGAGCGATACAAAGCAGGATAAGGCAGCAGGCACCGAAAGTGCAAAGCAGGCTGATACCAGGGATGAAGGTGAAAAGGGCTCACAGGAAGAGAAGGAGCTTACAGGAACAATCGATGACATAAAAGACTTCATGTTTGTAGTGACTGATGACAAGGATACACCATACAGCTTTACATTCGATGAGAAGCCTGACGGACTTGAGAGTGTCGCAAGCGGAGATAAGGTGACTGTTAAGTATACAGGTACTATTTCAGAGGTGGATCCGTTTGAGGGGAAGATAATATCTGTTGAGAAGGCAGAATAATGACAATAAGCAGGGAAGGATAGGAGCTTTGTGAAAGGGCAAAAGGCATATCGAGTGATTCAATAATTGAAGTGTAATAAGGCAATAAAAAAGAACTCTTTGAGAGCAATGTCATTAAGTTAAGAATTTTGACATTGCCCATGGGGGTCCTTTTTGCATTATATACATATCGCTTAGTTTATTTATTTTTTCTGTTTCTGATATGCACCTCAGGTATGGCAACATTGTCATAGCTGATAGGTGCATTTTCTTTATCAGCGTCCTTGTGGCTTTCAGTGCTTTTTACGTGCACCTCAGGTATTGCCACGTTGTCAAAAGTTAAATCGTAATTATGTTTTTCTTTTTCTTCTCTGTTTTTAAATATTTTTTTCAGTTTTTCAAACATATTTTTCTCCGGTTGTTTTACAGTAGGTTTATAAAGAATGTGATTACAAGGCTGTTCAAAAAGTCGGCAAACAGGCTTCCTACGAGCGGTATGAGCAGATATGCCTTAATGGATGGCACATATTGGTCGCAGACAGCCTGCATATTTGCCATGGCGTTTGGTGTGGCTCCGGTTCCGAAGCCGCAGGTGCCTGATACAAGTATGGCTGCATCGTAGTCGCGCCCCATGATGTTGAACTCGATAACATACGTGAATATGATTATGAGAAGCACCTGTGCTGCAAGCAGTATGACGAGTGGGAGAGCGAGTGATGCAAGCTCCCAGAGCCTTAGTGTGATCATTGCCATGCCTAGGAATAGAGAGAGGCTTATACCTCCCAGGTCATTTATCTCTCCCATATGAATGGTGGCGATTCCTGTGTACTCACATATGTTTCGCATGAGTGCGGCTGCGAGCATCGCTCCTATATATATCGGGAAGGTGAGCCCGGTCTTTGTGAGAAGCATTGTAAAGATGGTTCCGACTCCTATTGCCAGGATAAGCTGGAATACGGAATCAGCGTACATATTTGTGTGGCGCTCATGCTTTTTCTCATCCTCCACCAGCAGGCTGTCGTCCTCGTTTGCCGCTGTGTTAAGCAGGCTATGCTTTTCAATCAGTCTTTTTCCAAGAGGTCCGCCTATCAGGCTTCCAAAGATGAGACCGAAGGTAGCTGCGGCTGTACAGATGGTCGTGGCCCCCTTTATGTTCAAGTCCTCTAGCACCGGGCCAAAGGCTCCTGCGGTGCCATGTCCGCCAACCATAGGAATAGAGCCGGTGCACATGCCGATTAGCGGATTCAGGTTTAAGAGCTTTGCAAGCCCCACAGCGGTTAAGTTTTGTAATATGATAAGAACTATAACCAGTCCCAAGAATACGATGAGCGATTTGCCTCCGCTTTTTAATACCTTGAGATTAGCCTGAAAGCCTACAGATGTGAAGAAGAATACCATGCAGACCTCGCGCAGTGTGTCATTAAAGGAAAATTCTGCGATTCCTGTGACATAGCATATGCATGTCATGATGGCAAAAATCAGTCCGCCTATGACAGGCGCCGGAATACAGAATTTCTGAAGAAAATATATTTTCTTTTTTAAATAGTTTCCAAGTAGTAGTACAAGCACGGCAACGGCCAGTGTCTGGTACATGTCAAGTTGTATTTTCATGTGTTACCTTTCAATTTTAATTGATTATATTCTTGTTATTTTCTTATTAAATTTTGAATATTATATATTGAGCTAAAAATTAATTCGCGAATTAATTTGTGCTATATCCACAGGCTTTATAATACCTTTTCGCTCCATCGTGAAATGGAATAGGTATATCGTCTGTTGCAAAGTCATATGTCAGCTCAAGCTTAAGAGAGTTGGAGTAGGAGATCTCATTTTCTTTTTCAAACAGGAGCGATGTAAGCTGCTCAATTGTATCGTCGGATACATCAGCCTTTGTGATAAGCACAGATTTTACACCTATTGTGTTTATATCTGTGGTCTGGCCTGTGTATGTGCCGGCAGGTATGACTTCGCTTGTGTATGCCAAGCTGCTTTCAAGCATCTTGCTTATCACAGTATCAGTCAGCTGGATAAGCCTTATGTCGCATTCCTTTGAGAGCTCATCTATGACAGTAGTGGTGAGTCCGGCAGTGCAGAAGAAGGCATCTATATCACCGGCTTTTAGCTCTTTTGTGGCCTCTATATAGTCCAGGTTTTTGGTGGCAACAAGGGATGATGGCATACCGGCGAACTCAAGAATCTGTGTGGCGTTTCGCTCGGTACCGGATTCCTCTGCTCCTATGCTTACAGTGTGTCCTGACAGGTCGTCAAGAGTCTGTATGTTTGAATCAGCGCGGACCACAAGCTGACAGGTCTCGGTGTAAAGCCCTGCTATAGCCCTTAAATCTTCATTTGTCTTGTAGGCGTCGGCTATCAGGTCTGCCTGTGCGAGGCCTATCTCTATATAGCCATCGGATAAAAGTCTTATATTGGCATTAGAGCCTGCTGTGGTACGGACCTTGCAGGTAAAGTCATAGCCCTGTTCATTGGCAAGCTCCGTAAATGTATTTGCAAATGAATAGTACATTCCACCGATATCGGCTGCTCCGAAGCGTATTGTGCTGCCGGAGGTGGTGCAGCCTGTCAGGGCGAAGAGTACTATGCAAAGCATGATACTGATTTTTTTCTTCATGTTTTTTCTTTATCCTTTCACTTTTTCATAATTACTATGAATATTTTACAAAAAATTTTCTAATATGAAAAGATTAAATTTAAATTTTTCTTAAATTCCATAGACTTGTGTTTGGAAAAATAATATAATAAATTAGTTGTAGAAAATATTTTGAAGGAAGGAAATTTATTTATGGAAATCTTTGATATTATCAAGTCTGTTATATTTGGAATTGTTGAGGGCATTACAGAGTGGCTGCCTATCAGCAGCACAGGCCACATGATTCTTCTGAATGAGATTTTACCACTTAGGATAGGAAAAAACCCGGAAGATTTTTACAGTATGTTTGAGGTGGTTATCCAGCTTGGAGCCATTTTGGCGGTTGTTGTTTTGTTCTGGAGCCAGATCTGGCCATTCGGCAGGAAGAATAACAAAGCTCCTCTTGCAAAGACAGGTATCGGTGCATGGGTCAAGACTGATATCTTCGTGCTGTGGTTTCATATTCTTGTTTCAACTATTCCGGCAGCTATTATCGGAGTGCTTTTTGATGATGTATTCGAGAGACTGTTTTACAATTTCCAGACAGTAGCTATCATGCTTATACTCTTTGGTATCGCTTTTATTGTGATTGAGACCAGACATAATGGCAAGTCTGCTAAGATTAATTCACTTGTCGACATAAGCTACACGACTGCGCTTATGATTGGATTTTTCCAGCTTATTGCAGCTGTTTTTCCGGGTACATCACGTTCAGGCGCTACTATTGTCGGAGCTCTCTTAATTGGTGTTTCAAGGACTGTTGCCGCTGAGTATACATTTTTCCTTGCTATTCCGGTTATGTTTGGTGCGAGTCTTCTGAAGCTTGTTAAATTTGGATTTCATTTTACAGGGGAAGAGGCTGCTATTCTGATTATCGGGATGATTGTGGCATTTGTTGTTTCACTTATTGTTATCAAATTCCTGATGGGCTACATAAAGAAGCACAACTTTATTGTGTTTGGATGGTACCGTATAGTTCTTGGTGCGATTGTGCTGCTTTGTGGTATCGCAGGACTTCTCTAAATACATTTTGACGCAATTTTGCAGGAAGAGGGTTTAAGACATGCATGATGAATTGACAGCAAATGATATAAAGAAAATGGAGGACGAGATAGAGTACAGAAAGCTCGTTGTCAGAAAGAAGGCTCTTGATGACGTAAAGGTGGCGAGAGCCCAGGGTGACTTGAGTGAGAACTTCGAGTACAAGGCCGCCAAGCAGTTTAAGAACCAGAATGAGAGCCGTATCAGATACCTTGAGAAGATGATTAAGACTGCCGTTGTCATATCCGATGAGTCAAAGGATGATGAGGTGGGTATGTTCAATACGGTTGATGTGTATTTTGAGGATGATGATGAGACTGAGACATACAAGATTGTCACAACCGTAAGGGGCAATTCCTTAAAGAATCTGATAAGCAAGGAGTCACCGCTTGGTGCCGCTATATTCGGGCACAAGGTGGGTGACAGGTGTGAGGTAAAGGTAAATGATGACTACTCATACTTTGTTAAGATAATGAAAATAGAAAACACTGTCGACGACGGCAGTGATGATTTGCGTAAATTTTAATCTGGATTTAATTTTTGCGTTTTATAGGGATTTCAAAAGATTAATATGTTTATGATTAATCTCAGAAATGGGGAGATCTACATGATTAAATTAAAAACTTTTGGCAGCTTTACGGTAGGTAATGACTTAACAGCTGTCCAGGAAGGGGCATGGCGGTCTGAGAAGCTTGAAAAGCTGTTTGTATATCTGGCGATAAACAGAAACAGAGGTGTCTGTATAGAAGACATTTCAGAGGCTATATGGCAGGTTGAGGAGGAGACTGATAATCCGGTAGGTGCCCTTAAAAATCTGGCATACAGACTCAGGAAGGCTCTAAGAGATGCTTCTTTTGACGAAGAGTGCATAGTCTCTGTAAGAGGCGGATTGTACAAATGGAACGATGATGTGGAAGTATCCATTGATGTCGAAGAGTTTGACAGATATATAAATGAGGCAGAGTTTGCACTCAGCAGGTGCAAGGAGACAGCTATTGAAAGCTATGAGAAGGCCATAGCACTTTATAACGGTGATTTCCTATCACGCCTGACGGACACCCATTGGTTTATGACGCTCAATGCATTTTACCATTCCAGATACGTAAATACAGTAAAGGCTCTGGCAGAGCTGTATATTGATACAGGCTGCTATGAGAAGCTTGAGCAGCTTTGCACCAAGGCGATTGTATATGAACGTTCGGATGAGCAGATATACTCATATCTGATTATGGCACGCATGCGTACCAAAAAGGTACAGATGGCTTTTGATACTTATGAGACTGCCAAGGCTATTATGGACAATGATCTGGGGGTTAGAAAGACTGTCATGCTCAACAAGGTGTATGAGGAGCTTTTATCAGTCACAAAGGGTGTTTCAAGCTACAATATAGATGAAGTGAAGGACGATATCAGTGAGGAGAGCATGAATGGCGTTTTCATGTGCGGATATCCTGTGTTCAAGGAGATCTATCATCTGGAGGTCAGAAAGAGTGCACGCTCTACGGTTCCGGAGAGTCTGGTGCTTGTCACTGTTGTGCCAATGTATAGCAGTCAGCCGGATAAGAATCACAGTCAGATGAAGGATTCCATGCTTATACTTGAAAGAGCACTTAGAAAGTGCCTGCGTGTGGGTGATGTGGCAGCAAAGTACAGTGATTCGCAGTACATTGTGCTTTTGTCGAAGTGCTCATGCGATACAGCCTCCGATGTCATGAAGCGAATTATCGATAGGTTCAATCATACATGTGACACACATAGTAATATGACGATACAATTTGATATTGAGCCGGTTAGCTGCTACAGCAGTTTTGTGACTGATAAAAAAATGGAGAAAATATATGGTTAAGAAAGTAATTAGATTTATAGTTCTGATAATTGGTCTGTCTCTTGTGGCTTATTCGGGTTATCATCTGTTTAAGATTTATTCTGACTATAATACCTCGGATAAGACATATGAGAAGCTGCAGGATGAGTATGCAGTGGACGATTCAAAGAAGAATGATGACAGCAGTGAAGCACAGTCGCCGTGGTATGATGATATAGATATTGATTTCGCCGGTCTAAGGAGCGAAAACCCTGATGTGGTTGGCTGGATTTATTTTGAGAATGAGGATATCAGCTACCCTGTCATGTATTCGGGGGATAACAGCTATTACCTCAGAAAGACCTTTAAGAGAGAGCATGCCACTGCAGGTTCCATCTTCCTTGAGGGTTCAAACAAGACTGATTTCAGCGACTGTCATACAATCATTTATGGACACAATATGAAAAATCTGTCGATGTTTGGAAAGCTTAAGTACTATAACCGTGATGAGAATTACTATGACAGCCATCAGTATTTCCAGATACTTGTCGATGGAAAAAAGTATAGGTACCAAATTTTCTCATATGAAACGGTAAGTGATGACAGTGATGAGTATACTGTGGGCTTTGAGCCTGACGAGACATTTGGCAAATTCGTACAGAGGTTGGCTGCCTCATCAATGAAGGATACAGGCATAGTCCCGACAAAGGATGACAAGGTTGTGACTCTTTCAACCTGTTCCACAAGCGGGGAGACATACAGGTTTGTGGTACATGGTGTGAGAGTTGATGAGCATTGATAATGAAAACAGAAGATGAATTACTTAAAGAGCTTATGATTGAAGAATAGGGGATATGATATATGTATGCAGTGATTACAGGAGCAAGCTCAGGAATAGGTGAGCAGTTTGCAAAGAGACTTGCGAAGGAGGGGTATGACCTGATTCTTGTTGCCAGAAGGCGGGAGAGGCTTACAGCTCTTTCTGATAAGCTTAAAGCCACGCATAAGGAGCTTGAGTGTGATATTTTTACCGCGGATCTGATGCAGCTTGATGAGTGTCAGAGACTTTCGGACTATCTCGAGGAAAAAGACATAGAAATATTTATAAACAACGCAGGCTTCGGTGATTGCGGCCTGTTTGAGGAGACTGATATAGCTAAGGAAATGGGCATGATAGATGTCAACGTGCGTGCTGTACACTTCCTGACGAAAAAGCTTTTAAAACAGATGAGGGTAAAGGACAGAGGTTTTATCTTAAATGTGGCAAGCTCTGCGGGTCTTATTCCTGCCGGTCCGTACATGGCTGCTTATTATGCCTCTAAGGCATATGTTGCGAGCCTTTCAAGGGCTGTTGCATGTGAGCTTCGACAGAGCCACAGCCATGTGTATGTGGGGTGTCTGTGTCCGGGACCGGTTGATACAGAGTTCAATGATGTGGCGAATGTGCGATTTGCGCTGAAGGGGATTTCCGCTGAATACTGCGCCAATTATGCCATAGACCGTATGATGAAGCACAAAACGGTCATAGTGCCTACTCTCAGGATGAAGCTTGCTACAACCTGTGGCAGATTTCTGCCACAATCTTTGTATATAAAGATTGTTTCACATCAGCAAAAGAAAAAATGGCACATTGACTAAAAAGTCTTTGAAAATTGGTTGAATTGCCCTATTTACAGTTATTGTAAATTTTATTATAATGTATACGAAAATAAACGAAAAAGGATAGTGTTATGAAATTAGGAGCGATTTATTCAAAGGAAAAGACAACATTTACACTGTTTTCGCCTGTTGCGGACAGTGTTTTTGTTATTTTTTATGATAAGGGAAATGATTCGGCCGAGACAGGCAGGCTTGAGATGATGCGCACAGAGGGAGAGCTTCGCAGTATTTTTTCTGCTACGGCAGAGGGTAATCTGAATGGTGTTTATTATACATATGAGGTTCACACCTCAGATGGCACATTCAGCTCGCATGATCCGTATGCAAGAGCCTGCGGTGTAAATGGGCACAGGTCTATGGTTATTGACCTGTCAAAGACTGATCCTGATGGATTTGCAGATGAGGACAGGCCAAAGCTTGCAGACCCCATGAGCATGGTTATCACTGAGGTGTCTATCGCGGATGTGTCTGCCGGTGCATCTGCTCATTCTAGGTATCCGGGTAAGTTTAAGGCATTTACTGAGGATAAGATTCTTTCGTATTTCAAGGATATGGGAGTGACACATCTGCAGATTATGCCGTCGTATGATTTTGCCAGCATTGACGAGAGTGATTCCTTAAAGGAGCAGTATAACTGGGGCTATGATCCGTACAATTACAATGTGCCGGAGGGCTCTTACTCGACAGATCCGTTTAATGGAGCCGTGAGAGTGAGAGAGTATAAGGAGATGGTACACTCGATTCATGAGGCGGGTCTTGGTGTAATCATGGATGTGGTTTACAATCATACCTTCAATGTTCATGACAGCTGCTTTTACAAGACTGCTGGCAATTATTTCTACCGTATGCTGGATGCTGCAAAGTACTCTGATGCATCAGCCTGTGGCAATGAAATAGCCTCAGAGAAGCCTATGGTCAGAAAATATATCATTGATTCGCTGTGCTACTGGGCGAGTGAGTATCACATTGATGGCTTCAGGTTTGATCTGATGGGTGTACTTGATATCGAAACCTTGAACGAAGCCAGAAAAGCTCTCTTAAAAATAAATCCTGATATAATAATGTACGGAGAGGGCTGGACAGGTGGAGAGAGCACTTTGCCGGAATCAGAGCGTGGCATGAAAATAAATGCCCCTAGGACACCGGGCATCGGCATGTTTTCGGATGATATACGTGATGTGGTAAAGGGACATGTGTTCTATATGGATGAGCTGGGCTTTGTCAATGGAGCTGCAGACAGAGGTGAAGAGCTAAAGCGGGCTGTTACGTGCGCTAAGTGGGCCAAATCGCCTATGCAGTCGATTAACTATCTGTCATGTCACGACAACTATACTCTCTGGGACAGGTTTATCATATCCAATTCACATGAGAGTGAAGAGATGCGTATCCGTATGAATAAGCTTGCAGCAGCCATCCTTTTTACAGCGCAGGGGATTCCGTTTTTCCTGCATGGAGAGGAGTTTGCGAGAACAAAGATTAGTGAAGCTGATGGTGCTCCTGTAGAGAACAGCTATTGCAGTCCTCTCTCTGTCAATGCAATAGATTATGACAGGGCTGAGCAGTTTTCAGACCTTAAAGCCTACTATAAGGGGCTTATAGCACTAAGAAGAGCTCACAAGTCATTTTATCTTGACACAGTAGATGAGATTAAGAAATCCGTACATTTCATGGATGATATGCCTGATGGCGTTGTAGCATATACTATTGATAATGATACAGAGAAGGTGTTCGTAGCTTACAATGCCGGCAAAAATAAAATCACAATTAAACTTGCAGATGCTTTGTGGGAGGTTCTCGCAGATGAAGCTTCTGCGGGAGATAAAGCTCTTTACACAATAAAAGACCAGGCAATAATACCTGGGGTATCATGCCTGGTTGCAGTTTGCAAATGTTAGTGAGTTGATTTATTTATGTAGCTTGTCTTATATTTTGAATAAACGATTTTCTGGCTGCGGTACAGACCAAAGTATCCTGACAGCATATAGCTGAATGGGATTGCCAAAAGAAAGTACGGCATGCCGTCGTAGCCAAACAGCTCAAAGCTGATGAGCAGCGATGTAATCGGACAATTGGTGACACCACAGAATAGTGAAATCATGCCGACAGCTGCACACAGCGATGGCTCAAAGCCTGTCAGGTTGCCGAACAGGCATCCAAAGGTTGCGCCTATGAAAAAGGATGGTACAATCTCGCCGCCCTTAAAGCCTGCGCCAAGAGTTAGTGCGGTGAAGATGATTTTTAGCAGAAATGCTTCAGGTCTGACAGAACCGTCTATACTGCTTTGGATGACATTCATTCCTGTGCCGTTGTAGGTCTGGTTTCCTACAAGCATAGTTGCTATGATGACAAAGCAGCCACCGATGAATACTCTTGTATATTTGTTTGGCAGATATTTTTTGTACAGCGCCTCACCTGAGTGAAGGGCCACACAAAAGAGTATGCTTACGAGTGCGCACAGTATTGCAAGCGCAGATATTTTTACTGAGTTTAAAATAGTAAAGTCCGGTATGTTTTCAATAGCAAAAAATTCATTTGTAACATTGAAGTATGATGCGATACCGTGAGCGATGAGGGAGCTTATCACACATGGAACGAGTGCTATATAATACATGACACCGACGCTTATCATCTCCATGGAGAAAATAGCGGCTGCCATCGGAGTGCCAAACAGTGCACTGAATGCAGCGCTCATGCCACACATAATCATGACATGCTTGTCCTTTTCATCAAATCTAAATACCCTGCCTATAGAGCTTCCGATGCTGCCTCCCATCTGCAGAGCAGCACCCTCACGGCCGGCAGAGCCGCCGAACAGGTGAGTGATAAGTGTGGATACAAATATAAGCGGGGCCATTTTAAAGGGCACCTTGTCGCCTGAATGGATAGCTGATATTACCAGATTGGTTCCGGTGTCGTTATCGTCTTTACACAGATGATAGAGTCCTACAATGGCAAGTCCGCCGATTGGCAGAAAGTAAATGAGCCAAGGGTATTTCATTCTGAAATCGGTTACGACCGACAGGGCAAAATAAAAGGCGGTGCCGCAGCCTCCTGCGACTATGCCGACAACGATAGAAAAGATTACCCATTTAATGGATGTTATAAGACGTTTCGTATTATGCTTTACCTTATGCACAATCAATTGCCTGGTTATTTCATTCATTATGTTACACCTCTTTTAAACTTTTTATTAATTTGATATTAACATTAACTAATTTAATTTACAAGTTGTACTTTATGATGTTATAATAACTAAATAAAGCGAAAATATCATATGATTTCATATGTATATTATATATTATTTTAAAATACAGGCTCACGCAGCCAAACAATGAGTATACAACAAAAGGGAGGAAAAATAACATGAGAACTAGCGGTGTATTAATGCCAATCTCATCACTGCCATCACAGTATGGTATAGGAACTATGGGAAAGGAGGCGAGACGTTTTGTCGATTTCCTTGTGAAGGGAGGTCAGACTTACTGGCAGATTCTTCCAATCTGTCCTACCAGCTATGGAGATTCTCCATACCAGTCATTTTCAAGCTTCGCAGGTAATCCTTATTTTATCGATCTGGAGCTTTTATGCAAGGACAAGCTTCTGACAAAGAAGGAGTGCGAGTCATATAAGTGGGGCAAAAAGCCACAGTATGTAGACTATGGCATCATGTATGTCAACAGATATGCTCTTTTAAGAAAGGCATATGAGCGTTTTTCAAAGAAAACACCGGCTGACTATGAAGCATTTTGCAGTAAAGAGGCAGAGTGGCTTGATGAGTACACACTCTTTATGGCATTAAAGGATGCCAATGGCGGAGTGGCATGGAGCGAGTGGGATGATGCTCTTAAGTTTAGAAAGCCTGAGGCTATAGCAGAAGCAAAGGAGAAGTATGCTGATGATATTGCCTTCTACAAGATGCTCCAGTATCTCTTCTTCAAACAGTGGACTGCCTTAAAGGCATATGCTAATGAAAAGGGCATAAGAATTATCGGAGATGTACCTATTTATGTTGCCATGGATTCGGCAGATGTATGGGCTAATCCTACACAGTTCTATCTCGATAAGGACTTAAATCCAATCGAGGTGGCAGGATGTCCTCCTGATGCCTTCTCAGCTGACGGACAGCTTTGGGGCAATCCTCTTTTCAGATGGGATGTTATGAAGAAGGACAGCTACAGCTGGTGGACAAAGCGTATCAGTGCTATGGCAAAGCTTTATGATATCGTGCGAATCGATCATTTCAGAGGTTTTGATTCATTCTATGCTATTCCTGCAAAGGATGATACGGCAAAGAACGGTGTATGGAAAGATGGACCTGGCATGGATTTATTCAACGTGCTTGAGAAGAAGCTTGGTAAGCTTCCTATCATCGTGGAGGACCTCGGCTTCCTCACACCTTCCGTAAAGAAGCTTTTAAAGGATTCAGGCTTCCCTGGCATGAAGGTTATCCAGTTTGCCTTCGATTCAAGAGAAGACAGCGATTATCTGCCACATAACTATCCGCAGCACTGTGTTGTATACACAGGTACCCATGACAATGACACAGTTATGGGTTGGATGAAGACAGCTCCAAAGGATTGCGTAAGGTTTGCAAAGGATTACTTAAACCTCACAAAGGAGGAGGGCTATAACTGGGGCATGATGCGTGCGGCATGGTCATCAGTTGCCGATATGGCTATTGTTCCTATGCAGGATCTGCTTGGACTTGATTCAAAGGCCCGTCTCAACATTCCTTCAACTACTGGTGGCAACTGGCAGTGGAGAGCTACTCCTGAGCAGATAGACAATAAGCTTGCAAAGAAGCTCCACAAGTGTATGCAGATGTACGCACGTCTGCGCGAGGAGCCTAAGGAGGCTTCTGACAAATCAGATGCTAAAGAAACAGCTGATGCTTCTACATGCAAGACAGCAGGATGTGAGAAAAAGGCTGCTAAGTAGTTTGGTTTAAAATACTATATGTTATTACAAAAGACCACAGGTTATCTGTTTTGAAGCCTGTGGTCTTTTTATGTGTAATAATTCAAAGAACAGGTGAATACACTTTGATTATAGAATAAAGTGTATGGAGGAAGCTTTTATGGGCAGTAATATGGACAGTAAAGAGTTTGATTTATATAAAGATATCAGATGCCGCACAAACGGCGAGATTTACATAGGTGTCGTCGGTCCTGTGCGCACAGGCAAGTCCACATTTATAAAGCATTTCATGGAGCTTTGTGTAATCCCGAAGATGGACAATGAGTATGCTAAAAAGCGTGCAGTCGATGAATTGCCGCAATCAGGCAAAGGAAAGACTATTATGACGACTGAACCGAAATTTATTCCACAGGATGCGGTTACTATCAGTCTGGATGATGGCAGCGCTGTGAAGGTACGCCTTGTGGACTGTGTGGGCTTTACGGTGGGGGATGCTGTCGGTTATCTCGAGGAGGACGGCGAGCGTATGGTCAAAACACCATGGTTCGACGAGGATATACCTTTTGAGGAGGCTGCAGTTGTAGGTACAAAAAAGGTAATAGAGGAGCATTCGACAGTGGCTGTGCTTGTAACCACCGATGGCAGCATAGGCGATATAAAAAGACAGAGCTATGAGGCAGCAGAAAGAGAAACCGTCATGCAGCTTGAGGCTTCAGGAAAGCCATTTGTAATTGTGGTAAATACTACAAAGCCTTTTGCAGCAGAAACGAGACTTTTATGCGAGTCACTTAGCAGAGAGTATAAAGCGGCTGCCATTCCTATAGACTGTGAAAAGCTTTGCATGGGACAGATTACAGATATTATGGAAAAGCTCTTATATGAATTTGCAGTCACGAGAGTGGACTATGATATACCGAAATGGGTGCAGCTTCTGCCTTATGACAATCATGTAAAGCAGGCTGTAATTACATATGCAAAGACTTTTCTTGCAAGGGCTTCAAAGCTGAAGGATGTCGCACAGATGAGCACAGATATGCCTGAATCGGATGGGGATATATTAAAAGCGGTATCTCTTGCCGGGATGGGGCTGTCTGATGGTGTGGTAAAGGTCAAAATTGAGATTGCAGAGAAGTACTACTACGAGAATATTTCCGCGCTGTGCGGTGTGACTATTTCCGGGGAAAAGGAGCTGATTTCCCTGATTCTTTCACTCACTGAGGAAAAGAATGAATACGAAAAGATTAAGGATGCTTTTTCATCGGTGCAGCAGAAGGGTTATGGAGTTGTGATGCCACAGCTGTCTGATATCAGAATGGAGGAGCCAGTGCTTATAGCCCATGGAAACAAGTTTGGCGTAAAAATGAAGGCTATTTCACCGTCAATACATATGATAAGGGCTAATATCGAGACCGAGATAGCGCCGATAGTCGGAAGCAGGGAACAGGCAGAGGATCTGATAGATTACATCAAAAATGGTGAAAACAGTGACAGTGGAGTCTGGAAGACCAATATTTTTGGAAAGTCTGTCGGTGAGCTTATGGAGGACGGAATAAGAAGCAAAATAATGCAGATGGATGATGAATGCCAGATAAAGCTTCAGGAAACCATGCAAAAGATTGTGAATGACTCAAATGGCGGCATGATTTGTATAATTATATAATGATATGAGGGTCAAAAGGTATTTTGACCCTCATTTATGATTAATCAGATTACTACATGCTACGCATTCCCGTAATCTGACTACACCTCGAAATCCGCTAATTTCCTGCGTCCCCGCAGCAAATTGCTACTTTCTCGGTGTAGTGCGGGTCACTAAGGTATACATCGAATTGCATGCAAGCATGCATCGATGATACCTTTTGACCCTTTAATCATATAATTATTGATTGGTAATTAGAGTAAAATCACTATATTTTACGAAATATAAGTTGACTATATAGCATAAAGATAGCATAATGATACATAAAGACTGATTTCTTTGCGGAAAGAGAGAAAAAAAGCGAAAGAGAGTAGGTTACATGCAGATAATTTTTATACATCACAGTTGTTTTCTTGTGGAACTGGATGACAAGGTGCTTATATTTGATTATTTTGATGGAGACAAGGTTCAGGGTATGCATTTTACCGGAAAGCTGCCATCTTATGAGCCGGATACAAAAATCTATATGTTTGCAAGTCACAGCCACAAGGATCATTATGATATGGATATTTTGCGTCTGACTGATAAATATTCAAATATACATTATATATTTTCAAAGGATATACGTATCAGCCCGCATTTTTTATCAAAGCATGGCATTGATCCGGCTGTCAGGGAGCGAGTGACATTTGTTTCACCTGACAATACATATCATGTGGATGATCTGGACATAATGACACTTAGATCTACCGATGCCGGTGTGGCGTTTTACGTCACTTCTAACGGAGTGAGCCTGTTTCATGCCGGTGATTTAAACGACTGGGAGTGGGATGGCGCAGGCGATCTGATAAACGGCAGAGTGCGCAGAGCCTTCAGACATGAGATAAAAAAGCTTTCGGAAAAACCAATAAACGTGGCATTTTTCCCGATGGATCCAAAGCTTATGGAGTATCAGTTCAAGGGTTTTGATTTCTTTTTACAAAATACCTCGGCAGAGTTTGTTTTCCCTATGCACATGTGGCAGGACTACAGCGGTATCATTGAATACAAGAAGAGACTCAGCAATAAGGACAAGGCTGACAGGGTTATTGAGATTGAACGTGAAAATCAGACGTTCGCTTTTGGAGAGAACTATTGAATTATTTCACAAATTCATTTATAATAAATTAGTTCAATAAATTTAGGAGGGTAATTATGGGGGACTTTTTCATGTGCGTAGCACAATATGTTATTATTATGATTGTTTTGGCGGCCATAGGCTTTTGCGGGGCACTGATTGGGGTAAAGCTTCGTAAAATGAAGGACGCAAAGACAAAAGAATAGGAGATTCAAGTAATGAAGAAGAGTTATGGCGTTAACGAATTACGTCGTATGTACCTTGAGTTCTTTGAGAGCAAGGGACATCTCGCAATGAAGAGTTTTTCACTGGTGCCTCACAATGACAACAGTCTGCTTCTTATTAATGCAGGTATGGCACCGCTTAAACCATATTTCACAGGACAGGAGGTTCCACCGAGACGTCGTGTGACTACATGTCAGAAGTGCGTCAGAACAGGTGATATCGAGAATGTAGGTAAGACAGCTCGTCATCTTACATTTTTTGAGATGCTCGGAAACTTCTCGTTTGGCGATTATTTCAAGCATGAAGCAATCGCATGGTCATGGGAGTTTTTGACAGAGGTGCTCGGTCTTGAAAAGGACAGGCTTTATCCTTCCATCTACGGTGAGGATGATGAGGCATTTGATATCTGGACTAAGGAAGTAGGAGTGCCGGCAGATCGTATTACACGTTTCTACAGAGATCCAAAGACCGGTGAGTGTGACAACTTCTGGGAGCATGGCGCAGGTCCTTGCGGTCCTTGCTCTGAGATTTACTACGACCGCGGTGAGAAGTACGGCTGTGGCAAGCCTGATTGTAAGGTAGGCTGTGACTGTGACCGTTTCATGGAGGTGTGGAACAACGTATTCACACAGTTTAACGGTGACGGACATGGTGGATACACTGAGCTTGAGCACAAGAACATTGATACAGGTATGGGACTTGAGCGTCTTGCTGTTGTAATGCAGGATGTTGATTCGGTATTCGACATTGATACTATGAAGGCTATCCGCGACAAGGTCTGCGGGCTTTCAGGCAAGAAATACCATGTCGATGAGATGGACGATGTTTCTATCCGTCTTATCACAGACCATATCCGTTCGTCTACATTCCTTATCTCTGACGGAGTTATGCCATCTAACGAGGGCAGGGGCTATGTGCTTCGCCGTATCATCAGACGTGCCGCTATGCATGGACGTACACTTGGCATACAGGGAGCATTCCTTGGCAAAATCGCGCAGGTTGTCATTGATGAGAGTAAGGATGGCTATCCGGAGCTAGAGGAGAGAAAGGATTTCATCCTTAAGGTGCTCACTCAGGAAGAGGAGAAGTTCGCGAAGACTATCGACCAGGGACTTGGTATCCTTGCAGATATGGAAGAGCATATGAAGGCTGACGGAGTCAAGGTGCTTTCAGGAGAGGATGCATTCAAACTTTACGATACATACGGCTTCCCTGTAGACCTCACTGCAGAGATTCTCGAGGAGAAAGGCTTCACATATGATGAGGCAGGCTTTGAGAACTGTATGGAGGCTCAGAGACAGAAGGCAAGAGGAGCCCGCAAGGAAACAAACTATATGGGTGCTGATGCCAATGTTTACAATGATATAGATTCTGAAATTACTACAGAGTTCACAGGCTATGACAAGCTTACTGACACAGCTGAGATTGCTTTCCTTACCACATCGGATGATGTAGTCGAGGCTCTTTCAGATGGAGATAAGGGCTCTGTAATCGTGCCAAACACACCTTTCTATGCCACAATGGGTGGTCAGCAGGGTGACAAGGGTATCATAAAGACTGAGAGCGGTACATTTGTTGTCGAGGATACAGTAAAGGTAGTCGGCAACAGATATGCACATGTAGGTTATGTGTCAGAGGGTATGATCCGCACAGGCGAGAAGGCTACACTTTCTGTTGATACAAAAACAAGAACAAACACATGCAGAAATCACTCTGCCACTCATCTGCTTCAGAAGGCACTGCGTGAGGTACTCGGCACACATGTAGAGCAGGCAGGTTCTTACCAGGATGCTGAAAGAACACGTTTTGATTTCTCTCATTTTTCTGCTATGACTGCTGAGGAACTTAAAAGGGTTGAGGATATCGTAAACGAGAAAATCAACGAAGCTATTGAAGTTCGCACAGATATCATGACTGTCGATGAGGCTAAAAAGACAGGTGCCATGGCTCTCTTCGGCGAGAAATACGGTGAAAAGGTACGTGTCGTATCAATGGGCGATTTTTCTAAGGAATTCTGCGGTGGTACACATGTAAAGAATACATCTGATATCAAGGTATTCAAGATTCTTTCAGAGAGTGGTGTAGCTGCTGGCGTAAGACGTATCGAGGCTATCACAGGCGACAATGTATTCGCTTACTACAGCAATATGGAGAAGGAGCTTGAGGAGGCTGCTAAGGTTGTTAAATCAACTCCTGCCAACCTCAAAGATAGACTTGAGCACCTGATGGCTGAGATGAAGGCACTTCAGAGTGAGAATGAGTCTCTTAAGAGCAAGGCAGCTAAGGATGCACTCGGCGATGTTATGGATCAGGTAGTTGATGTAAACGGCATCAAGCTTCTTGCAACAAGTGTTGACGGCGTTGATATGAACGGACTGCGTGATCTTGGCGATTCCCTCAAGGAAAAGCTTGGTGAGGGAGTTATCGTGCTTGCTTCTTCAAATGAAGGCAAGGTAAATCTTGTTGCCATGGCAACAGATGCTGCCATAAAGAGCGGTGCACATGCAGGAAACTTAATCAAGGCAATCGCCTCAAAGGTAGGCGGTGGCGGCGGTGGACGCCCTAACATGGCTCAGGCCGGTGGAAAGAACCCGGCAGGTATTCCTGATGCTATTGCTTCAGTAAAGGACGCACTTTCAGGTATGATTAAGTAACAAAAATGCATATATAGTGTTTTAACAAGCTTGATTAGAGTCATTTTGGAGTGATGTTTTACCTGATATAATTAAAATAATAATTTCTTTAAAAAATATCCGGATTTATCTTGACAAATCCGGATATTTTGATAAAATACATGTTAGTGCAATTAAGTATAGATACCTAACAGTTGATGCACAATACACAACTGGAGGGAGGTTAGGTTTTAGGTTATGTCTAGTGTAATAGTTAAAGAAAACGAGACTTTAGATAGCGCATTACGCAGATTCAAGAGAAACTGTGCAAAAGCAGGCATCCAGCAGGAGATCCGTAAGCGCGAGCATTACGAGAAACCAAGCGTAAAGCGTAAGAAGAAATCTGAAGCAGCTAGAAAAAGAAAATACAATTAATGTATTAGAGAGGACTACCGCGTGCGGTAGTTCTTTTGTTATGTGTCAACATAATTTAATAATAAAAATTTAATTTGCATATTTGTATTATTGCTAGTAAAATAGGACTTAGTGAAAAGAAAAGGAGTGAATTACAATGACAAAAATTGACATTATTTCAGGTTTCCTTGGAGCTGGAAAGACTACATTTATCAAGAAAATGATAGATGAGGCTTTTAAGGGTGAGCAGATAGTTCTCATAGAGAATGAGTTCGGTGAGGTTGGTATAGACGGTGGCTTTTTAAAGGATGCCGGCATTCAGATTACTGAGATGAACTCAGGTTGTATCTGCTGTTCACTGGTTGGTGATTTTGGTAAGAACTTAAATGAGGTTATTACTAAGTATCATCCGGACCGTATCTTAATCGAGCCTTCCGGCGTAGGCAAATTATCAGATGTCATGAAATCAGTTATAGATATCGAAAAAGAGCAGCCGGTCAAGCTCAATGCACTTGTTACAGTCGTAAATGCGCTTAAGGCAAGCAAGCAGATGAAGGCCTTTGGTGAGTTCTTCAACAATCAGATAGAGTATGCCACAACAGTTATCTTAAGCCGCAGCCAGAATGCTACACCTGAGCAGCTTGAGTTTTGCGTAAAGCAGATTCAGGCTTTAAATCCAAAGGCATCAGTTATCACTACTGACTGGGATGCTATTAAAGGAGAACAGATTCTTAAGACTATGGAAGGTCAGGACAATCTCGAGATGAAGGTGCTTGCTGAGGCACGTCATGCACAGGATGAGGCAGAGCATCATCATCACCATGACCATGATGAGCATGAGCATCACCACGACCATGATGAGCATGAACATCACCACGACCATGATGAGCATGAGCACCATCACGACCACGATGATCACGAGCATCACCACGACCATGACGAGCACGAACACCATCACGAGCATGGCGAGGGCTGCACCTGTGGCTGTCATGACCATGATCATGAGCACGGACATCATCATGCTGATGATGTATTTACAAGCTGGGGCAAGGAGACACCTCACAAATTTGAGCGCGCTAAGCTCGAAGAAATCCTTAAGCAGTTTGTGGAAGATGACAAGATTCTTCGTTCAAAGGGCATGGTAGAGGGCACAGACGGCAAGTGGATTTACTTTGATATGGTTCCGGGCGAGTACGAGATTCGTGATGGCGAGCCTGACTATACAGGACGTATCGTTGTTATCGGAACAGATATCCACGAGCATGAGCTTGAAGAGCTCTTCGGACTTGCTTAAATGTATTTAACGTAGTTACACAATAATCAGAAAGGAACTAACAAAATGGCTGAAGAGATTCCAGTATATTTATTTACCGGATTCATGGACAGTGGCAAGACTTCACTGATTAAGGATACCATTTTCGAGAATGATTTCGCTAATGGCTCAAAGGGGCTTATCATTATGTGCGAGGATGGTGATGTGGAGTATGATATGGATAAGCTAAAGGCTGCCAATATCCAGGTTGCAGAGATCGACTCGGAGGATGAGTTTACAGCTGCAAAGCTGAATGAGCTCAACATGCAGTATTTGCCTGAACAGGTGTTTATCGAGTACAACGGCACATGGGGCATTGATAAAATAATAGAGGCCGAGCTGCCAAAGGGCTGGGTTATCGTGCAGTCGCTCGCCACAGTTGATTCCACTACATTTGACCTTTATATGAACAACATGCGTGCGATGATGCAGGAGCAGGTATTTGCGAGTGATGTTGTCATATTTAACAGGACGGACGATGATACAGACAGAGGACACCTAAGGCGTACCATAAAGAATATCAACCGCAAAGCCCAGATAGTCTACGAGCGCAAGGACGGTACTATTGATGAGCGTCCGGAGGAACTGCCGTTTGATATAAATCAGGATGTGATCGAGCTTTCGGATGCAGATTATGCTATCTGGTATATGGATGCCATGGAGAATTACAAGAAGTACGACGGCAAGATTGTCAAATTTCTTGCCCTTGTATACAATCCTGATAAGCTTAGAAAGGGTGTTATGGTACCGGGCAGATTTGCGATGACCTGCTGTATAGAGGACGTGACCTTTATAGGCTTTAAGTGCAAGTATGAGGATGAGAGCAGTATTCCTCACAAATCGTGGATTACCATCACCGCAAGGGTGCATGTGGAGTTTGCAAGAGAGTACAAGGGAAAGGGACCGGTGCTTTATCCGGTTTCCATCGAGCCTGCCGAGAAACCGCAGGATGAGCTTGTATATTTCTCATAAAAGCTGATAAATACAGGAACCGGTTCATTTTTTGCATGAATTGGTTCCTGTTTTATTATTATTCACAAGTAACTATTCAAAACCACTGAGAGCTATCTTGATTACATATTACATAATATGATTTTATAAAGTACCGGACGAATATCAAAAGATAACACAATTTTATAAGCATATAACATATTTTTATGGAATATCTAAAGAAATATATTGAAAAATTATATCATTTCATTTAAAATTAAAAAAGTATGGAATAATTGAGTATCAGATTACATATGTAATGGGATAAGATTTAACTAGGAGGAAGACTATGTATCCAATAGTTCGAAAAGAAAAATTGGCTGACAATATTATCCTTATGGATATAAAGGCACCACGAGTTGCAAAAGAGTGTCTGCCTGGTCAGTTTATCATCGCAAAGACAGATGAGGTAGGAGAGAGAATCCCACTTACCATCTGTGATTATGACAGGGAAAAAGAGACTGTTACTATCGTAGTACAGACTATCGGTGCAGGAACAGAGAGAATGATGGCTCTTAATGAGGGAGATTCATTAGAGGATTTCGTCGGACCACTCGGCTGTCCATCAGAGCTTTGTCAGGAGGATAACCTCGAGGAGACAAAGAAAAAGCACATCGTATTTATCGCAGGAGGTCTTGGTACAGCCCCTGTATATCCACAGGTTAAGTGGCTTAAAGAGCATGGTGTGGATGCAGATGTCATCATGGGCTTTAGAAATAAGGATATCCTTTTCTTTGAGGATGAGATGAAAGCTGTTGCAAAGAATCTCTATGTTTGTACAGATGATGGCTCATACGGCTTCCACGGCAACGGCAGCCAGCAGCTTCAGGCACTTGTTGATGCCGGCAATACATATGACTGCTGTGTAGCTATCGGACCTATGATTATGATGAAATTCACATGTCTGCTCACAAAGAAGCTTGAGATTCCTACAATCGTTTCAATGAACCCAATCATGGTTGACGGAACAGGTATGTGTGGTGCATGCCGTCTGATCGTGGACGGAAAGGTTAAGTTTGCATGTGTTGACGGACCTGAGTTCGACGGACATCTTGTTGATTTCGATCAGGCTATGAAGAGACAGCAGCAATATAAGACTGAGGAAGGCAGAGCTAAGCTTGCCTATGAAGAGGGCGCAACACATCACGGTGGCTGCGGAAACTGCGGAGGTGACAAATAATGGAAGTCGATGTATTAAAGAGAGTACCTGTCAGAGAGCAGGATCCTAAGGTTCGTGCCACAAACTTTGAAGAGGTTTGCTACGGCTACAATAAAGAAGAGGCAATGGCAGAGGCAAGCAGATGCTTAAACTGTAAAAATGCACAGTGTATGAAGGGCTGTCCTGTTTCTATCAATATTCCTGCATTTGTTGAGCAGGTTAAAAATGGTGATTTTACAAAGGCTTATGAGATTATTTCAGAGTCATCAGCACTTCCTGCTGTATGTGGACGTGTATGCCCACAGGAGAGCCAGTGTGAGGGCAAGTGTATCAGAGGCTTCAAGGGTGATCCTGTCTCAATCGGAAAGCTTGAGAGATTTGTTGCTGATACAGCAAGAGAGAATGGCATCAAGCCAAAGACAGCCGCAGAGAAAAACGGCAAAAAGGTTGCTGTTATCGGTTCAGGTCCTGCAGGACTTACATGTGCCGGAGACCTTGCAAAGCTTGGCTATGATGTAACTATTTTTGAGGCACTTCACGCTGCCGGCGGAGTATTAAGCTACGGAATACCGGAGTTTCGTCTTCCAAAGGACAAGGTTGTTGCGGCAGAAGTAGAGAATGTCAAGGCACTTGGTGTTAAAATCGAGACAAATGTAGTTATCGGAAAGTCAGTTAAGATTGACGAACTTATGGAGGAAGAAGGCTTTGAGGCTGTATTTATCGGTTCGGGAGCAGGACTTCCAAGATTTATGGGAATCCCTGGAGAGCAGGCCAACGGTGTATTTTCTGCTAATGAGTTCCTTACAAGAAATAACCTCATGAAAGCTTTTAAAGAGGGTTATGAGACTCCTATCTCAAAAGGTAAAAAGGTTGTAGTTGTCGGTGGTGGAAACGTAGCCATGGACGCAGCCAGAACAGCTCTTCGTCTCGGTGCTGAGACACACATTGTATACAGACGTAGTGAGGCAGAGCTTCCTGCACGTAAAGAGGAAGTACATCATGCTAAGGAAGAGGGAGTTATCTTTGATCTCCTTGAGAACCCTACAGAGATTCTTGTTGATGAGAATGGCTGGGTTAAGGGTGTTAAGCTTATCAGGATGGAGCTTGGAGAGCCTGATGCATCAGGACGTAGAAGCCCTGTTGAGATTGCCGGCTCTGAGTATGAGATGGAGTGCGATACAGTGATCATGTCACTTGGTACATCTCCAAATCCACTTATTTCCTCTACAACAATAGGTCTCGATACAAATAAGAGAAAGTGTATTGTAGCTACTGAGGATACAGGTGCAACCTCAAAAGAGGGTGTATTTGCAGGTGGAGATGCCGTAACAGGTGCTGCAACGGTTATTCTTGCCATGGGTGCAGGAAAAGCAGCAGCAAAGGGTATTGACGAGTTCTTATCTGCAAAATAATATAGAGCTTAAAGCATTATTTATGATGCTTCATACAAAAAAGCTTCCGGAAGGATTTAATTCTTTCCGGAAGTTTTTTGGTTATACGTTTAGAGGATACTTTAGCCACCTGTTTATAAAATTTATATACTAAGTTATATGTTATGTTTATATAAAGGCGTTTAGCATCATTGTGTAAGGCAATTAATAAGCCTTGTATTATCCTCTGGCTTCATTATACAAAATCGTATGAACCGCTCCTCAAGCCCAGGGAAGGTAGAGCAGTCCCTTATCATCATGCCCTGCCTTATGGCGCGCTCAAATAGCATATGTGCATCCACGCCTTCATCAAGTATCTTAAGCAGATAGAAGTTGCTGTAGGATGGATAAAGCTTGAATTTGTGTGATTCTTCAATCAATTGCCTGCATCTGGTTTTCTCCGAAAGTATCAAGCTTCTTGTTTTATCTATATATTCTTCATCCAAAAACATGGTTTCGCCTGCAACAACGGCGAGAGAGTTAATCATCCACGGATTTTTGTTTGTGTTTATGTCTGTAAGAATTTGTGAATTTGATGTGATGGCATAGCCCAGACGAAGTCCCGGAGTGGCAAAAAACTTGGATGTGCCGCGTAATATAATCACATTGTCAAACAATTCAGTCAGAGGTATTGTTGAAAGCTCATCAACATCCGGCACAAACTCTATATATGTCTCGTCTATCATCACATAAGTATTTGTCTCTTTACAGTGGGTTAAAATTGTTTTGAGCTTATCCGGTGTGATAAGACTGCCGGTCGGATTGTTGGGATTACAGATGATGACAAGGTCGGTATCAGCTGTGATTGCAGATATAAATTCATCCGAATCAATCTTAAAATCATCCTTTTCCTTAAGAAAATAGTAGGAGATATCACTGCCGTTTATCCTTAGGTCGCGCTCGTACTCAGAGTAAGTCGGGCCTAACAGAATTGTCTTTTTGGGAGCTGTAATCTGAATGAAAAGTGAGATGAGCTCCGTGCATCCGTTCCCGACTGTTATGTGATTGTAATCGCACTTGCAGTAGCTGCCGATAGCCTTTCTGAGAGAAGTATACTCCCTGTCGGGATATTTTGTGATTGCATCAATGCGCTCAGACAGTGCCGTCTTTAGTTTACCGGATTCACCGAGTGGGTTGACATTTGCTGCAAAACTCACAATATTTTCTTTCTTTATACCGTATATTTTTTCTATTTTTTCAAGGTCACTGCCGTGAAAATGCTCCTTTTGTTCTATCATTAGCTGTAATTTCCTTTCTGATTTGCATTGCAACAGCATTGCAAATCGTATATAATTTACATTATATAATAAGTGTATAAAAAATCAACATTTAACGTAAACGGGGTAACAATTGTGCGAGCACGTATAGGGCAGATAGCTGCCGGCAGATTTAATGGCACGAAACCGATTTTGGCGTTTTCAGAGGAGACAATAGACCTTTCGGTCATTGAGGGAAGAAGCGAAGCGGGAAGCTTTGTAATAGAAAGTACGAATCAGATAAAAATCTGTGGCATAGTTTATTCGACTAATCCTAGGATGGAGTGTCTGAATCCGCACTTCGAGGGCGAGAAAGTCAGGATTCGTTATCAATTTAACAGTAAGGGGCTCACGGAGGGCGATGCCTGCGAGGGCAAATTTGTGATTGTATGCAATCAGATAGAGTACAGTCTTTCTTTTTGTGCAAGAATCACAAGGCTCTATGCGGAAGCATCCACCGGAGCTGTAAAGAGCCTTGATGATTTTACAAGGCTTGCGGCATCTAATTGGGATGAGGCTTATCATCTGTTTTATAATCGCAATTTCTTAAACACAATTCCTTATGACAATGTATATGAGAGGCTGACCTATGAGGGCTTTGCCTGCGCCAGACCATCCGGTCAGAATATGGAGGAGTTTCTGATTGGCGTAAACAAAAAAAAGCCTGTTTCCATTAGTGTAGACAAGTCAGAGGAGATTTTTATGGCTTCTAAAGAGCCACAGAGTGGATGCTTTACCATAACAAAGGATAACTGGGGCTATACCGAGATACGCCTGCGCACGGATTGTGAATTCATAAAGCTGTCTAAGCCTGTTTTAACGCATGATGATTTTATAGGTAAAACTTATCTGTATGAGTATATCATCGATGCATCTGCAATGCATGCCGGACGTAATTTTGGCCGTATATATATTGATGGTGTATATCAAAGCTTTACAATAGATATCACGGCCGGTGTAAGAGATGATGATGGCAGCATAAGTGGTATAGCTGTGACAAAGGACATAAAGGAATGCATGGTCGGAATCATGGAGCTTTATACCAGCTTCAGGCTGAAGCGGATAGTGACCGGGGTATGGGCAAACGAGACTATAAGCATATTAAACCACCTGCATGCACTCATGCCGGATGAGCATATGTATGAGCTGATGAAGGCTCAGACATTTATTATCAACAGGCAAAGGCAGGAAGCTAAGTGGATTCTTGATGATTTCAAGCACAGTAATCCTGATAAGAAAGCTCCAATCTGGGGCTATTATCTGTATCTGATGACGCTGTTAGAGAGAGAGCCCTCATACATTGACAATATGACACACGAAGTGGAGCTGATTTTTTATGAAAATCCTGACTCTGTGCTTTTGTTCTGGGTACTTTTATTTTTGAGGAATCAGTATTTTGATGACAATGCCGGTAAGCTTAAAGATATAAAATACTGGGTACTGCGAGGCTGTTCGTCTCCGTATTTGTATATTGAAGCTTATTATCTCATATCACAGGATCCTTATCTAATAAAGGAGCTGTCGGTATTTGAGCTTCGCATCCTAAGCTGGGCCGTAAAGAAAAAGGCTCTGACAAAGGAGCTTGCCGGAGCAATTTTTGAGGCGGTTGATCTGGCAGGCGGGTTCGATAACAGGGTATATGAGCTTCTTACAGCAGCCTATGAGATATGTCCGGAGGCAGAGCATGTCGGCATCATATGCAGCTACCTGATTAAGGGACACAAAAATGATACCTGTTTTCATAAATGGTTTGAGCTGGGTATCGAGAATAAGCTGCGTCTGACAGGCTTGTATGAGTCGTATCTCATTACTATGGATGACAGGCAGATTTCCCCTGTGCCAAAGATTATCCAGATGTATTTCAGCTATGATAATAAGCTGCCATACCGAAAGCTTGCAGTGCTTTACAATAATATAATTGCTGCCAAGGAAACAGAGCCTGAGGTCTACCACAAGTACAGGAAAGCTATGGGCAGGTTTGCCATGGACCAGGCACAGCTTAGGCATATTGATGACAATCTGGCTGTTTTATACGAGGATATGCTTGAGTTGGGATTCATCAATGAAGAGCTTTCGGCAGCTTTTTCAGATATTATATATACCCACAAGCTTATTGTATTTGATAAGCGCATAGTGAGAGCCATCATATATCAGAATGAAATGAAGGAGCCTCAGATAGTTCCTGTTACAGACCAGTGTGCTTATTTTGAACTGTTTTCAAACGACTATGTTATACTTTTTGAGGACTCAAGGGGCTATAGATATGTTAAAAGCATCTCTTACAGACTGCAGAGGCTGATGGATGCCGAGAAATACCTTGACAGGTGTATAAGCCTCTCGCCTGACAGACCACAGTATATAGTGTCACATTTTAAGAATGTAAGGGATTATTCTGATTTTACAAAGGGTGATTTGAAGCTGTTTAAACCTGTATTTTATAGTGAATCTTTTTCTGATTCCTACAAAGCTGTTATGGGATACAGAATTTTAAAATATTGTCAGCTTCACGATTATGAGGATTACGTCAGGCCGTTTCTGCAAAGCATTGATTTTGATATTCTGCAAAAGGATGCAAGAAAATATCTTATTGACATGCTTGTATCAAACCGCCTCTATGAAAAGGCATATGATATTGCCATGGAGTATGGAATAGACATGCTTGCTGCCGCATCGCAGGTGGTTTTGTGTGAGAATGCGCTTAAGGTGCAGCATGTAGATGATGATTTTATGGTGCAGCTTGCCATATCTGCCTTTAAAACAGGCAAATACAGTGACCTGGTGCTTAAATACCTGTGTGAAAATTATACTGGGCCTACAGACGAGCTGATTAATCTGTGGCATGCCGCTGATAAGTTTTCAATATCTTCCATGAAGCTTGATGAGCGTATTCTCGAACAGGGTATTTATACGCATATTGAGCCTGAAAAGATATCGGATATCTTTATGGAATACTATAAAAGAGCCGGAAATGATAAGCTGATTTTAGCTTATATATCTCTTGTGGCACATGGATATCTGCATAGTGGCAGGTGCAAGGCTGATTTTATTTTTGATATTATCGAAAAGCGATTTATTGGAAACAGGACATTAAATGATGCCTGCCAGTTAGCCCTGTTGAAGCATTTTGCTGAAAAAACGGATATCACTCAGGCTGAGCTTGAGATTGAAGATACATTGCTTAAATATTATATATATAACAATATGTATTTTGATTTTTTTGCGAAGCTTGATTACAGACTGCTGAAGAAGTATTTCATCTATGACAAGGTATTTTTACAGTATGAGAGTACTCCGGGGGCTCATGTTGTGCTGCATTACAGCCGAGACGAGGATGGCGAAGAGTTTAATTCAGAGGATATGGTTGAGATGTACGACGGCATATACGTAAAGACATTTGTCATATTTTTCGGTGAGTTGATCAGGTATTATATTACTGAGGAGCATGACAACAGCATAGAGGTGAAGGAGAGCAATCGCCTTACATGCAACAATATACCGGGTCACAATGATCACAGCCGCTATAATCTGATTAATGAGATGATAATTTCAGATACACTGTCTGATGAGACAACCTTAAAGAGCAATATAGACGAATATAAAAGGCTGGATGCTGCGACTAAGCAGCTGTTTAAGCTGATTTAAGAGGATTTATAATGGGACATAATGGCAATTCATACTATATAGGCATAGACTTAAATGACAGCTATGCTATGGTTAGTTATTTTAAACAGAATATGAAAGAGCCGGAGACTGTCAGCACTGTTGCGGGCAGTGAGGAGTTTCAGATTCCTCTTGTACTTGCACGCCGTAAGAGCATTGGCAAATGGTATTATGGAGATGAGGCAAGAAGACTCTCTAAAAGCGGTGAGATGGTGTGTATTGACCAGCTGCTTAAGAGAGCACTGAATAGTGAAAAAATAGTCATTGATGATGATTCATTTATGGCAGAGGAGCTTTTGGCCTTGTTTCTTAAAAAGGTTATGGAACTGCCATCCAAGCTTGGTAATCCTTCATCCTTTGACAGGCTTGTTATATGTGTTGACAGGCTGACAAAGGAGAACGTGAGCATGTTTTATGGCATGGCGGTCAGGCTTGGCATAAATTCCAGACAGCTTACGGTCATAGACCGAAAGGAGAGCTTTTATTATTTTGCACTGAACCAGGACAAGTCACTGTGGCTTCATGATGTGGTGATGTTTATGCAGGAAAATGAGAGTATATTTTTTTATTCCCTAAAGAGGGATCTTCGCACAATACCACAGGTAGTATCTATAGATGAAAGCATAAGCTATACCCTGGATAAAAATGATAAGGATAAAAGCTTTTTGGAGATAATAAACGAGAGTTTTAAGAATCAGATTATCTCAACAGTTTTTCTTGTGGGGGATACGTTTGCTGAGGGCTGGATGAAGCAGTCTGTTGCACTTTTGTGCAAGGGCAGACGAGTGTTCATGGGCAATAACCTCTTTACTAAGGGAGCATGCTATGCGGCAGCCACGAGGGATAAGGAAGCAGAATGGCCTTTTGTATATATGGGCGAGAATGAGATGAAGTTCAATCTGAGCCTTAAGGTACATGATAAGGGAGAACTGTCGTTTTATAATCTTATCAGTGCCGGAAGCAACTGGTTTGAATCCAAGGGGCAGTGTGAGGTTATAATTTCAGGCTCTTATGAGGTGGATTTCTGGAAGCAGCTTCCTAAAAGCAGGGAGGCAAAGATTGAGACACTAAGACTTACGGATATGCCGCCTAGGCCGGATAGGGTTACACGCATCAGAATTACGGCGACACCTGTATCTGATGACAGGATAGATATAGAGATTAAGGATTTAGGCTTTGGCGAAATATTTATGAGCTCGGGCAAAGTCTGGCACTATGAGATGACTATGTAGGAGGGCATATGGGAGAATTATTACTGTGTAATGAAGCTATAGCAGCCATGCCCTATTACATAGAGGGTGTGTCTATAAATGTTTACTCGATAGAGGAGCTTAATTATTATATAATCAACAATACATATCTTTTGGATGATGACTTCATGAGTCTTGAGCTGTGCACCTGGATTGAAAACCATGCACATCTGCCAAAGCTTGCCATACATCTTAGAACCATTATATCCACAAACGGCAGACTGTCTGCTTTTGTGACTGAGCTGCTTGAGTACAGCGGCTACTGCACTAAGGAGGAGCTTAAGAACACACATGATGCACTTAAGGAGCTCGAGGAAAAGAACGAGTTTGAGTGCTTGAAAATCAGGGCAGACAGACTGATGGAGAAGAAAAAGTACACTGCAGCAATTTTTGAATACAAAAAGCTGCTGTCATGTGAGGATGCAAAGCATACTGAGCGTGTATTGTACGGAAACATATATCACAATCTGGCTACAGCCTATGTGCAGCTGTTTTTATTTGATATAGCAGCGGATTTATATCTTGAAGCTTTCAGGCAAAATGGGGACAGAAAATCACTGTGGTCTTGTCTATATGCCTATAAGCTTGATAATAACGACATAGGATATGCCCGGATTGTCAGGGAATATAGTGTTACGGAGCAGGAAATAAATAATCTGGACAGCGTATTAAAGGGCGTATGTGCAGAAGCTTCAGATGGTTGTGATAAGGGCAGACAAAAAGAAACAATTTTGAAATACAAAGAGGATTACAGGGCGCATGTTATTTAACCGCATATCAAAGCTATTCATATGAGGTAATAAAATCGCAGAGCTTGATATGGAAGTTCAATCTGAGGATTGATAAAATTTCCATATTGTTATATAATTTCAAATTGAAAAATGACTAAAAAATATTAATATAGAGGAGCACATTTTAAAATGAGTAAAATTAGAACAAGATTTGCACCAAGCCCGACAGGAAGAATGCATGTAGGAAATTTAAGAACAGCACTGTATGCTTACTTGATTGCAAAGCATGAGGGCGGTGATTTCATTCTCCGTATAGAGGATACAGATCAGGTACGCCAGGTGGAGGGTGCTGTTGATATTATAAACAGGACACTCAAAGAGACAGGACTTGTCCATGATGAGGGACCTGACAAGGATGGCGGATGCGGTCCATATGTGCAGAGTGAGCGTGTGGCACAGGGTATCTACATGAAGTATGCAAAGGAACTTATTGACAAGGGAGAGGCATATTACTGCTTCTGTGACAAGGAGCGTCTTGACAGTCTTAAAACAACTGTTGCAGGCAAGGAAATCTCTATATATGACAAGCACTGCTTACACCTGTCAAAGGAGGAGATTGAGGCAAATCTCGCGGCCGGCAAGCCATATGTCATCAGACAGAACAACCCTACAGAGGGCACAACCACATTTGAGGATGAGATTTACGGAGATATCACAGTAGATAATGCAGAGCTTGATGATATGATTCTTATCAAATCTGACGGATATCCTACATACAATTTCGCAAACGTAGTAGATGATCACCTGATGGGCATCACACATGTAGTCAGAGGAAACGAATATCTTTCATCATCCCCTAAGTATAACAGACTTTATGAGGCATTTGGATGGGATGTGCCTGTATATGTACACTGTCCGCTTATCACAGATGAGGAGCATCATAAGCTTTCAAAGAGATGCGGTCACTCATCCTTTGAAGATTTACTGGATCAGGGATTCCTTACAGAGGCTATTGTAAACTTTGTAGCGCTTCTTGGCTGGAGTCCTTCAGACAATCAGGAGATTATGTCACTTCCTGAGCTTGTTGAGAAGTTTGATTATCATCATATGAGCAAATCACCTGCTGTATTTGACTTCACAAAGCTTAAATGGATGAACGGAGAGTATATAAAGAAGCTTGATTTTGACAAATTCTATGAGATGGCACTGCCATACATTAAGGAGGTTGTCACAAAGGATTATGACCTTAAGAAGATAGCAAAAATGGTTCAGACACGTATTGAGATATTCCCTGATATCAAGGAACATATTGATTTCTTTGAAGAGCTTCCGGATTATGATATTGCAATGTATACTCACAAGAAGATGAAGACAAACCAAGAGAATTCACTTGAGTTGTTAAACGATGTAGTTCCTATTCTTGAAAGCTGTGATGATTTCTCAAATGATGCACTTTTTGAGACTCTTAAGGCATATGCTACAGAAAAGGGCTATAAGATAGGCTATGTTATGTGGCCGATCCGTACCGCTGTTTCAGGCAAGCAGATGACACCGGGCGGAGCTACAGAGCTTATGGAGGTGTTTGGCAAAGAGGAGTCTATAGCCAGAATTAAGAAAGGCATAGAAAAGCTTTCTAATAACTAATCTATTAACAAAGGGTATTTTATGAATTTTAACAAAGCCCAGCTTGGCGCCATCGAACACAAGGATGGCGCTATGCTTGTTTTAGCGGGACCGGGTTCCGGTAAGACCGCAGTTATCACACACAGGACTAAAAACTTAATAACAAAGCATCATGTGAAGCCTTCTGAAATTTTAGTTATCACCTTTACCAAGGCTGCTGCAAATGAGATGAAGGAGCGTTTTAATTCACTGATGAAAGACGAGAGGGTGAACGTATCTTTTGGTACTTTTCATGCTGTCTTTTTTACGATACTCAAATATGCATATCGCTTTACAAGTGCCAATATTGCTGATGAGTCTGTGAGATACGGCTTTATCAGGGAAATTTTATCCTACTACCGCCTTGAATACAAGGATGAGAATGAGTTTATAGGCAATTTACTTGCTGAAATCAGTCTGATTAAAAACAGCCGCATTGATATAGAAAATTTCTACTCGGGAGTGTGTGGTGAGGAAATATTCAGGGATATATATAAAAAATATGAGACAAGGCTTAAGGAAAACAGGCTTATTGATTTTGATGATATGCTCTCGTATACTTATGAGCTGTTTAAGGAAAGACCTGATATACTGGCATTGTGGCAGAATAAGTATAAATACATACTGATTGATGAGTTTCAGGATATTAACCGTCTGCAGTATGAGATTATAAAAATGCTTGCCGCTCCACAGAATAATCTGTTTATTGTAGGAGATGATGACCAGTCAATATACCGCTTCAGAGGGTCAAAGCCTGAGATAATGCTTGGGTTTGAGAAGGACTATCCGGATTCAAAAAGAATCCTTTTAGATACTAATTACAGATGTGGCAGATATATAGTGGAGGCCTCGTTGAATCTCATCTCGCACAACAGGGAGAGATTTGATAAGAAAATCATTGCGGCAAGCAAGTCAAAGGCGCCTGTTACGTTTGCTGATTTTGAAAACAGAAGAGACGAAAATATCTTTCTCATACGCGATATAGATAAAAAGATAAAGGCAGGAGCTGTATTCAGCGACTTTGCGGTGCTTTTCAGGACAAATACCCAGCCAAGACAGCTTATAGAGCAGCTTATGAGCTATAATATCCCATTCAAAACAAAGGATAATATACCTAATATATATGAGCACTGGATTGCCAGAGACTTGTTTACATACCAAAGAATTGCAGGAGGCAGCAGAGACAGAGCTGATTTTTTGCAGATTATGAACAGACCAAAGCGGTATCTGTCAAGAGACAGCCTGTGTGATGCAACTGTGGCATTTGATGAGTGGATTAAGCTGTTTGATGAGAAGCCGTGGATAGCTGAGCGGATAGAAAAGCTTGAGTATGACATGAAGCTTATAAGCCGGATGAATCCATATGCCAGCATAAACTATATCAGAAGAGGGATTGGTTATGACGACTTTTTAGCTGAATATGCCGAGTATAGGAATATAAATAAAGAGGATTTGTTTGATATACTGGATGAAATCCAGTCAGGAGCCAAGGGTTTTGCTACTTATGAAGAGTGGTATGAGCATATAAAGGAATATACAAAGCAGATGAAGCTTATGGCTTTATCGAAAGAAAGTGACCCTAATGCCGTGACACTTGCAACCCTTCACAGCTCAAAGGGGCTTGAATTTGAAAACGTGTATATAATTGATGCAAATGAAGGGATAATGCCGTATAAAAAGGCTGTGCTTGAAAAGGACATAGAGGAGGAGCGAAGGCTGTTTTATGTCGGCATGACCCGTGCAAAGACAAGCTTGTCTGTTTACTCGGTCAAGTCGGTAAACGATAAATCAGCCCAAGCCTCCAGGTTTGTCCGTGAAAGTAAAGAGCCTAGACAAAATAATAGTAGAGATGATTAAATATCATCAAACATTTCGTCATCCAAAAGCTCATCGAATCTGTCGGCAGCAGCCTCGTACTCGTCGTCGGATTCGATATTTTCTATTCTCGGAAGACCTTCCTCGTCCTCGAAATAGCGATACAGATACACTTCGCCACTCTCATTCTCGTTGCCATTTTTGTCTAACGGTAGAAGAGCTATGTAATCCTTGTGATCTGCATCAAAAATGGTGATAATCTTGCATTCGACACTTCCGTTGTCCAGATCAAGTGTTACGCGGATATCGTCTGCTTCATCAGGTGTAACAGGTGTTGCTTTTTCTGCCATATTGTACCTCTTTCTTTATAGTAATCTAAAGTAACTATTATATTATATCAAATTATTCTATACAAAAAAAGTCAAAACTAGTATAATAAATAAATACTAGAATTATTGATTGGATGGTGTTGCATGAATTTTCGATTAACAAAGGGAAACTTTTTAAAAACAGGTGCTTATATTGATGGGGATAGTGCGGTATTCACCTTTGCAGCAGAAAAAGAGGATGAATGCAGCATTGTTTTACTTGATAAATCGGGAAATACCGCCTGTGTGATTGATATACCTGCCGAGTATTCGACAGGCTCACTTTACTCTGTGAGACTTCATGGTTTTTGCGGTAATGAGTATGCATATTATTTTAGAATTAATGGAAAAAGGTGCATAGATCCCTATGCCACAAGAATTTTCGGCAGAGAAAAATGGAATGATAAAACAAGAAGTGACAATGATTACGAAATAGCCTGCGGGATAGACAGTAGTGATTTTGACTGGAAATATGACAGCTTTCCTGAGATAACCAGGGACCGGATGAAGCTGTATAAGCTGCATGTTAGAGGTTTTTCCATGGATGTTTCAGGGGACAAGAAGCATAAGGGCACCTTTGAGGCTGTATCGGACAGAATAAATTACATCAAAAAATTGGGCTTTACTTCAATTCTTCTCATGCCTGTATACGAGTTTGAAGAAATGACAATCCCTGTAAAGCACGATATTCCGGAATATGCAAAGCCGAAGTATTCCTTAAAGGATGAGCAAAGTGTGCACACCGACAAGCAAAATGACAAGGTCAATTTTTGGGGCTATACCTCCGGCAATTATTTTGCCGTAAAAGCATCATATGCCAGTGACGCTTCAGATGCCTCCAATGAGCTTAGGCGTCTCGTTGAAAGGCTGCACAAAAATGGCATGGAATGTATCGTAGAGATGTATTTTCCGGACAGAACTGACCACAATCTGATACTCGATGCGCTCAGATACTGGGTCATGAGCTTTCATGTAGATGGTTTTAAGCTGCTTGGGGACAGGCTGCCTATTACTGCGATTGTGCAGGATGCTCTCCTTAGCCGGACCAAGATACTCTATGATGGCTTTGATATGTCGGTTGTACCGCAAAACAGGACATATGAAAATCTCTATATTGACAAGGATGAGTACCAGTTTGCGGCGCGTATGATGTTAAACCATATCAACTGCAATATGTATGAGCTTTTAAACCAGCAGAAAAAGCAAGGTGAGAATGTCGGATTTATAAACTATATATCAAGCAATAACGGTTTTACCCTGAGCGATTTATTCATGTACAATGACCGCCATAATGAGGCCAATGGTGAGAAAAATGCTGATGGTCCTTCATGGAATTTCAGCAATAATTACGGTTGTGAGGGGCCTTCGAGAAAGAGATTTATCCGTGAGATAAGAAAACTTAAGTGGAAGGATGCCATGCTTCTTTTGTTTTTGGCACAGGGAGTGCCTATGATTATGGCAGGTGATGAGATCTGTAATTCACAGGATGGCAACAACAATGCTTACTGTCAGGACAACCCTACAGGCTGGGTGAACTGGTCAAATGAGCAGAGCAGAAGGGAAAACATCAGGTTCTTAACCAGACTTATCAAATTCAGGGATGAGCATCCTGTTATTTCCTGTCCAAAGCCGTTTAAATTCAGCGATTACAAGGCTGTTGGGTATCCTGATTTGTCCTACCACTGCAAGAATGCCTGGATAGGCGAGTGTGATGCCACAAAGCTATGTGTAGGTATGATGTACTGTGGGGATTACAATGAAGTGAATAAGGACTATGTATACGTAGCTTACAATTTTTATTCATCCAGGGAGAAGTTAGCTCTTCCTAAGCTAAAGAAAGGAATGAAATGGTATAAAGTCTGCGATTCTACGCTCAAAGAACCGTTTTATGACACTCCGGTGCTGTGTGAAAACCAGCAGTATGCAGATGTCTCACCGCAGTCGGTATACATCCTCATAGGCAGATAGACATATGAAAGCAATAAGACATTTTATAACAATTACACATCACAAGATTTTAGTCATGCAGGGGTGCTTTAGGATAGGGCTTTATAAACAGGGTCTTCTTCATGACATGTCAAAATATTCACCGACTGAGTTTCTCGTCGGCTGCAGGTATTACAAGGGGTATATGAGCCCGAATAATGCGGAGAGAGCCGACAGGGGCTATTCATCTGCGTGGCTTCATCATAAGGGACGCAATAAGCATCACCTGGAGTATTGGATTGACTATGCTGTTTCAAAGCCGGGGGACGATAAAGCACATACCAAAATGGAGGGCATGAAAATGCCCATAAGGTATGTCTGCGAGATGTTTATAGACCGTGTGAGCGCCTCTAAGAATTATCAGAAGGAAAAGTACACCGACAAAAGTGCACTGGAATACTACGAAAAAAGCGTGGATCACTACATGATTCATCCCGATACAAAAGCAATGCTTGAGTATCTGCTTGTCATGCTCTCTGTAAAGGGAGAAGAATATACTTACAGCTACATAAAAAAAGAGGTTTTAAAAGGGCATATCCCATACGAAAAGGATAAAATAAATCAACTAGAACAGGGACTTCATGTCTGATGGAATATCAGATATGAGGTTCATTTTTTGTCCTGTGACAGGGTGCGTGAAAACAAGACGCCCTGAATGCAGTGCTTGTCTGGATATATATGTATAGTCGGGATTATATAAAAAGTCACCTATCAGTGGAAAACCGATATACTTCATATGAACGCGTATCTGGTGAGTGCGTCCGGTAAGAAGTCTTAGCTTGACAAGCGATAAATTATCATCAGGGTTATATTTGATTCTGATAAAGTCGGTTACTGCATATTCACCGCGTTTGAAATCAACACACCGCTCTATGGTGGAAGCATCCTTTCTTGCAATCGGAGCACTGATGCGCATGCATGCAGGTGTACACCCACTGCAGACGGCGTAGTATGTCCGGTGGATGGCACGCTTTGCGACAGCGTTGCCAAGTATCCCGCCTGCAAGTGCATGCTTTGCGACAATTGTAAGCCCTGTGGTATCTCTGTCCAACCTGTTTATGCATCTGTATACAAACGGCTTGTTCTGACTGCCATAGTAGTACATGAGCGCATTTGCAAGCGTGTTGTCATGGTTTCCGGCGGAGGGATGGGCAGGCATATCAAACGGCTTGTTTATTACAATGATATCATCGTCCTCGTATGCTATATCAAGAGGCAGATTTACAGGTGCTATATTATCAGAGCATTCGTTTTCGACAATTTGGACTGTGATTAAATCGTCCTTACACAGCCTTTCGTTTGTATAGGCCCATATACCGTTTCTTAGTATGCCATGGTTTGTCTGCTTCAGCCTGACAAGCACCTGATGTGTGTAGCCATGCTCCTTCAAAAAGTCTTCTACTGTTTTTCCTGTATCTTTTTCATTGATTTTGTAGTCTATTTTTCTATTCATGGCAAAGATTATATCACAAAATACAGATTTGAACATAATATATTATAAGCAAATAATGACAGGGTGCTATGTGAATACATTTTTATCACCTCTTAGTTTAGAACGTGAGACGGAATGTCTGAAAAAAGTGGCTCAAAATGATAAAGAAGCTAAGGATGAGCTTATATTACACAATATGCGCCTTGTGGCACATGTTACAAAAAAATATGCAGTAAGTGAGGATGAGATGGAGGAGCTCATATCCATAGGCACTATAGGACTGATAAAAGCAGTGTCATCATTCAAGGCTGATTACGGAAATCGTTTTGCAACCTTTGCAATCAGATGTATCGAAAATGAGATTCTGATGCACTTTAGAAGCCGTAAAAAGAGCCGGGGTGATGTGTCCATATTTGAACCTATAGGCACTGACAAGGAGGGAAACCAGATTCATCTGGTGGATGTGATTGAGAATGGACAATCTGATGTGGTATCGGATATAGAGGTGTCTGAGTCGCTTAAGATTTTAAGGCAAAATATGAGAAACGTTTTATCGGACAGAGAATATTATATTATTACGAAACGCTTTGGACTAGACGGTGAAAAAGAGCTGACACAGAGACAGATTGCTAAAACGCTCAGCATTTCAAGGTCATATGTTTCAAGAATTGAAAAGGCCGGTTTGAAAAAATTACGAAAACTGCTCGAATAGGTGTTTACAAAAGGCAAAAATATGTTATCATAGAGCCATGTCTTTTGTGCATTTGTCTATGCATTTACCCCAATTGGAATAGGAGTATATATGTACAGTACAGTCAGAACGGCTGTTTTGGATGGAATCAGTGCGATTCCGGTACAGGTGGAGGTTGATATTTCAACCGGCATGCCTGTTTTTGATATGGTTGGAAATCTCACCTCAGAGGTAAGAGAAGCAAAGGAGCGTGTTAAAACAGCGCTGCACAGCGTTGGCATTGTTTTGCCTGCCAAGCGTATCACAGTAAATCTATCGCCTGCAAATATTAAAAAGACCGGAACAGGCTTTGATCTGCCTATAGCTGTTGCTGTTTTAATAGCTATGGGGGTGATTGACGCTGATAGCATAAAGAGCTGCACACTTGCAGGTGAGCTAAATCTAAACGGTGAAATTTTGCCGGTCAGCGGTATTCTGCCGATTGTATTTGATGAGTACAACAAAGGCATTGGAAAGTTTATTATTCCAAAGCAGAATGAAAATGAAGGCAGACTCGTCTGCGGTGCAAAAATATTTGGGATAAGTCATTTAAATGATGTAATTGCACAGTTTGATGAGGCAGCATTTACGTGTCAGAAAACTGGCATGGCACATGAGCTGCAAATGGATGAAAAATACGCCGATTTTTGTGATGTTAACGGACAGAAATTTATTAAAAGAGCATGTGAGGTGGCTGCTGGTGGTATGCACAATATACTGCTTGTCGGACCTCCCGGTGCAGGCAAAACAATGATAGCAGAGCGTATGCCGTCAATTCTGCCTCCTCTTAGTGAAAATGAGAGACTTGAGCTGTCAAAAATATACAGCATCTGTGGTCTTTTGGACAATGACAGCTCCTTAAGGGACAGCAGACCATTCAGAAATCCCCACTATTCCGTCACCCAGGCCGCATTAATCGGCGGAGGAACGAGAATTAATCCGGGCGAGATATCGCTTGCACACAATGGCGTTTTATTTCTGGATGAGCTCGCTGAGTTTAAGGGCGGCCTGCTGGATCTGCTCAGGGCTCCGCTTGAGGAGCACTGCATCAGGCTTTCAAGAGCCGGCAGAAACGTGACTTATCCGGCTAATTTTCTGCTTTTTGGTGCGATGAACCCATGCAGCTGCGGCTATTATCCCGATATGCAAAGGTGCCGCTGCTCAGAGCCGACTCTGCGCAGATATTTTGATAAGGTTTCACAGCCTATAATAGACAGAATTGACATATGTGTGGAGGCGTCACCGCTTAGCTTTGAGGATATAAACAGTACTACATCCAATGAATCATCTGCGGACATAAGAAAGCGTGTTATGCACTGCCACGAGCTTCAAAAAGAAAGGTTTAAAGGTGAGAACTTTTCTTATAATTCAAAAATATCAACTGACAAGCTGGAAAAATACTGTTCACTCGGCAGTCGAGAGAAAAGCTACATGGAAAATATGTTTGACAAGCTTGGGCTGACGGCACGCACATACCACAAGATACTTAAGGTTGCGCGTACAATAGCTGATCTGGACGGCTGTGAAAACATAAAGACAAAGCATCTCAACGAGGCTATATGCTACAGAAGCATCAATGAGAAGTTCTGGGGAGGTGCTGTATCATGAAGTTCAAATACTGGCTTACAAGCCTTACAGATATAAGCAATGCGAAGAAAAAGCTTCTGCATGATTGCAGTATAACGGCAGAAAAGCTGTTTTTTATGCCAAAGAATGAGCTTTTTGATATTTTGTTTTTCACAGATGATGACAGAAAAATAATCCTTGAATCAAGAGCTTCCTATGACGTAGAGAAGGAGTGGATATTATTTCAGCAGAAGGATATCGGCTTTGTAACAATGGAGGATGAGGCTTATCCGGACAAGCTTAGAAATATACATAATCCGCCGTATAGTCTTTTTTACATAGGCGCTCTTCCCGACAAATCAAGAAAAAGTGTCGCTATAGTCGGAGCACGGGGCAGAAGCGCATATGGCTGCGAGGTGGCAAAGGTACTGGCAGCAGCACTTTCAAGGCAGGGAATACAGATAATCAGCGGCATGGCAAGAGGAATAGACAGAGATGCCCATATGGGGTGTCTGGAGGCTGGTGGAAATACATATGCAGTTCTTGGCTCCGGAGCAGACACCTGTTATCCGAAAGAGAACCGCTTTCTATATGATAAAATAAAGGTCTTTGGAGGCATAATCAGCGAGTTTATGCCGGGCACCGACCCGCAAAAGATGTTTTTTCCGATGAGAAACAGAATAATTTCCGGGTTATCCGATATAGTAGTTATAGTTGAGGCAAAAAAGAGAAGCGGTTCACTGATTACGGCTGATTTAGCAATGGAGCAGGGAAAGGACGTATATGTCATTCCGGGGCGTATCACCGACACCTTAAGCTACGGCTGCAACAGCCTGATAAAGCAGGGCGCAGGCATTATTTATAATATTGATGAATTTGTCTCAGACATTACAATGACTGGGTTTACAGAGTGCACACAGATGGATTTCAGAAAAAATTTACTTGATAAAAAAGAAGCATTGGTGTATAGTTTACTCGATTTTTGTCCTATCGCAATCGGGACATTGTCTCAAAAAGTGCCGTATGAATTATCGGAACTATTTGAAGTGTTAGAAAATCTTATACAAAAAGGATTTGTTAAGGAGACAATTCCAAATTACTATATAAGGAGTTTATAATGGCTAAATATCTGGTTATCGTAGAGTCGCCTGCAAAAGTAAAGACTATAAAGAAATTCTTGGGAAAAAACTATGAGGTAATGGCATCAAACGGTCACGTGAGAGATCTGCCAAAGAGCAGCCTTGGAATAGATGTGGACGGAGATTTTGAACCGAAATATATCACAATCCGTGGAAAGGGTGAAATACTCGCTAAGCTTCGCAAGGAGGCTAAGAAAGCCGATAAGATATATCTCGCAACCGATCCCGACCGTGAGGGAGAAGCCATCTCATGGCATCTGCTTCACGCACTTAAACTTGATGGCAAGGATGTAAGCCGTATCAGCTTTAATGAGATCACGAAGAATGCTGTCAAGGAATCCTTAAAGCACCCAAGAAAAATAGATATGGATCTTGTAGACGCACAGCAGGCCAGACGAGTTTTGGACCGTATTGTAGGTTACAAAATCAGTCCGCTGCTTTGGGCCAAGGTCAAGAGAGGGCTTAGTGCGGGAAGAGTACAGTCTGTTGCGCTTCGTATCATCTGTGACAGGGAGGATGAAATCAATGCTTTTATCCCTGAGGAGTACTGGAGCCTTGATGCCACGGTTGATGTGGAGGGTGAGAAGAAGCCAATTACTGCAAAGCTATACGGCAGGGGTGACGACAAGATAGCCATTTCCTCAAAGGAAGAGATGGATAATGTGCTTAGCGAAATAAAGGGTAAGGAGTGTAAAGTACAAAGCATCAAAAAAGGCCAGCGCAGCAATAAAGCTCCGCTTCCTTTTACAACCAGTACTTTACAGCAGGAGGCTTCAAAGGCTCTGAATTTCCCAATATCAAAGACTATGCGTATAGCCCAGCAACTCTATGAAGGAGTTGACATAAAGGGACAGGGTACGGTAGGTATAATCACATACCTGCGTACTGATTCTGTCCGTGTATCAGATGAGGCCGAGGCCATGGCAAAGGATTTTATTTCAAAAAGCTATGGAGACAAATATCTTTCCACCGGTGAGGGAACAAAGAAGAGCAGCAAAAACATCCAGGATGCCCATGAGGCAATCAGGCCAACTGATATAAACAGAGTGCCTTCTGAGATTAAGGAGTCACTGTCAAGAGACCAGTTCAGGCTTTATCAGCTTATCTGGAAGCGTTTTACTGCAAGCCGAATGGCAAAATCTGAGTACGAGACTACTACAGTAAAGCTCTCAGTCGGAGATTATGTATTCAGCTTTGCTACCTCAAGACTGTTATTTGATGGTTTTGAGCTTGCATATACTGCTGCAGACGATGCAAAGAAAGAAAAGCAGCCCGTTCTTAAAAATCCTCTGACAGAAGAGTCGCTTCTTACAGTTGAGGAGCTTTTGCCTAAGCAGCATTTTACCCAGCCCCCGGCACACTACACAGAGGCTTCTTTGGTAAAGACGCTTGAAGAGCTTGGAATAGGACGTCCTAGTACCTATTCTCCAACAATATCTACAATACTTGCCAGACGCTATATTACCAAGGAGAGTAAAAATCTCTATGTGACAGAGATAGGAGAGGTTGTAAATTCTATTATGAAGGAATCATTTCCAACTATTGTCGATGAGCATTTTACAGCCAATATGGAGTCGCTTTTAGATGCGGTAGCCGAGGGAAAGGTTAACTGGAAGACAGTTGTTGAGAACTTTTATCCTGATCTTAAAGAGGCAATCGACAAGGCTGAAAATGAGCTTGAGAAGGTTACAATACATGATGAGGTGACAGATGAAATCTGCCCTGAGTGCGGACGCAATCTGGTTATAAAATACGGGCCTCACGGCAAGTTTTTGGCATGTCCGGGATTTCCTGACTGCAGATTCACTATGCCTTATCTTGAAAAAATCGGCGTCAATTGCCCTAAATGCGGTAAGGATGTTGTACTCAAGAAAACAAGGAAGGGAAGAAAATACTATGGCTGTATTGACAACCCAGAGTGTGATTTTATGAGCTGGGGCAGACCTGTTGCAGAAAAATGCCCTCGTTGTGGAGGATATATGATTGTAAAGGGAAACAAGATTGCCTGCGCAGATGAGCAGTGCGGCTACGTAACAGATAAAAAGCCCGAAAGAGAGGAATAACAATTAATGGGAGTACAATTATTAGATAAGACACGTAAGATTAATAAGCTTCTTCATAACAACAATTCATCAAAGGTTGTGTTCAATGATATATGTCAGGTGCTCACCGGGGTGCTCGACTCAGACATACTTGTAATCAGCAAAAAGGGCAAGGTGCTTGGTTCTAGTATCTGCAAAGGCGTGGATGAGCTTCATGAACTGATAGTAGATGAGGTTGGAGGCTATATTGACACTGAGCTCAATGAAAGACTTCTTGGCATCCTTTCAACAAAGGAGAATGTAAACCTTGAGACACTTGGCTTTGGTGAAGATACAAGGATGTACAAGGCTATTATCACACCTATTGATATAGCCGGCGAGAGGCTTGGAACTCTTTTTGAGTACAGAAGTGACAGAGAGTATGACATTGACGATATCATTCTTACAGAGTATGGCACGACAGTGGTGGGGCTTGAGATGATGAGATCCGTGAATGAGGAGAATGAAGAGGAAAAGAGAAAGGTATCGATTGTCCGTTCAGCTATCAATACACTTTCTTATTCTGAACTTGAGGCTATTCTCCACATCTTTGATGAGCTTGACGGCAATGAGGGTATACTTGTTGCCAGCAGAATAGCCGACAGAGTAGGCATTACCCGCTCGGTAATTGTGAATGCCCTGCGCAAGTTTGAGAGTGCGGGCGTTATCGAATCGCGCTCATCCGGTATGAAGGGCACATACATCAAAGTAGTAAACGATGTAGTCTTTGATGAGCTTGACAGAATCCGAAATAAAAACAAGTAAATAAATTTAAATATATTTTTAAGGACTTATGTTTGAAAGAACATAGGTCTTTTTTATGTTTTCGGCATATATATAGTACGTCTGTCGACAAAATAATAATTCCCGGGTGCTGATCATTTTATAGCAGATGACGAGCACGTTATTCCACAGGGAGCATCGTATGATGATATAATCACTATTCTGACACAGAAATAAATTTTTTTACTTGCATATAAGCCTTTGGTATGTTATAATTCCAAAGGCTTAAATACTATAAAGCACGTGTGCGGATGATCGCCGGTGCCGGATAACGCTTACCGGTGGCTGATCTAATTGGAAACACACGGAAGATTAATAACCAAACGGAGGTAAATAAAATGAGCGTAATTTCAATGAAACAGTTACTCGAGGCAGGTGTTCATTTTGGACATCAGACAAGAAGATGGAACCCTAAAATGGCTCCTTACATCTACACAGAGCGTAATGGTATCTACATCATCGACTTACAGAAGTCTGTAGGAAAGGTTGATGAGGCATATGATGCCGTATCTGATATCGCTGCTCAGGGTGGTACAATCCTTTTCGTAGGTACAAAGAAGCAGGCTCAGGATGCAATCAAGACTGAGGCAGAGCGTTGCGGTATGTACTATGTAAACGAGAGATGGTTAGGTGGAATGCTTACAAACTTCCGCACAATCGAGAGCCGTATTGCAAGACTTAAAGCTATCGAGACAATGTCAGAGGATGGCACATTCGATGTTCTTCCTAAGAAGGAAGTTATCGCACTCAAGAAGGAGTGGGAGAAGCTCGAGAAGAACCTTGGTGGAATCAAGGATATGAAGAGAATTCCTGATGCAATATTTGTAGTAGATCCTAAGAAGGAGCGTATCTGTATCAAAGAGGCTCAGGCACTTGGAATCACTCTTATAGGTATTGCTGATACAAACTGCGATCCTGACGAGTTAGATTATGTTATCCCAGGAAACGATGATGCTATCAGAGCTGTCAAATTAATCGTATCTAAGATGGCAGACGCTGTTATCGAGGCAAAGCAGGGAGCTGAGGAAGAGGTTACTGCTGAGGAAGCTTCTGACGAGACAGTTGAGGAATAAAACACATTAATATCGGAGGATAATCAAATGGCTATTACAGCAGGTATGGTAAAAGAACTGCGTGAAATGACAGGCGCAGGTATGATGGACTGCAAAAAGGCTTTAACTGAGACAAACGGTGATATGGATGCCGCTGTTGAGGTATTAAGAAAAAGCGGTGCAGCTAAGATGGAAAAGAAGCAGAGCAGAATTGCCGCTGAGGGAATCGCACGTGTTGCTGTAAACGGAAACGTTGCAGTTGTGGCAGAGGTTAACTCTGAGACAGATTTCGTTGCAAAGAACGAGACGTTCCAGGAGTTTGTTCAGACTGTAGCAGATACAGCACTTGCTTCTGGCTTAAATGGTGGTGCAAATGGAGAAGATATCGACGCTCTTCTTGCTACAAACGGACTTAGCGAGCTTCTTGTAGAGAAGACAGCTACAATCGGAGAGAAGTTATCTGTTCGTAGATTTGCAAAGGTTACAGGTGATGTTGTTACTTCTTATATCCATGGTGGTGGAAGAATCGGCGTTATCATTGCAGCAAATGGTGCAGCAGATGATGCAGCTAAAGAATCAATCACAAATATTGCTATGCAGGTTGCAGCTATGAACCCACAGTACATCAGCAGAAACGATATCTCTGATGAAGAGCTTGCAAAGCTTAGAGAGATCACTGTTGACAGTGCATTAAATGATGCTACAACACTTCCAAAGCCTATTCTTAATAAGTTAATTGACAAGGCTATTAACGAGAAGCTTTGGAGCGATGATGATATCAACAACTTCAACGAGCACAAGAACAACATGAACTATGTATGGAACTTCTTATCAGATGCTGCTAAGGCAAAGCTTGGTGAGCTTGCAATGGCAGACAAGGAGTCTATCATGGCTGAGAAGATGTTCAATGGTTTAGTTGAGGGTCGTGTATCTAAGCAGTTAAAAGAGATTTGTCTCCTTGACCAGACATATGTTAAGGCAGAGGATGGAAAGCAGTCAGTTGCAAAATATCTTGAGTCAGTTTCTAAGGATCTTACAATCACCGAGATGGTTCGTTTCGAGGTAGGTGAGGGTATGGAGAAGAAGCAGGAAGATTTCGCTGCTGAGGTTGCTGCCCAGATGGCTGGAGTCTAAACTGTATCTTTATACTGATTAAACGAATGCTGTTCCGCAAAAGTTTAACTTTTAAACTTTTGCGGAATTTTTATATCTTTACAAGATATAAAAATATGGTAAAATAGTAAGAGGAAACAAAACCAATCATAACGGGGGACGCATATGGACTCAAAGGATAATGAATTAGCCAGACAGCAAACAATAACGTTTTATCAGGGTATGTACAGGACGATATCGATGTTCATGGACTTTTAGAGGAGAAATAAATATGAGTAGAATATTATTAAAATTAAGTGGTGAGGCACTTGCAGGTGATAAGCACCACGGCTTTGATGAGGCTACAGTCATTGAGGTTGCAAAACAGGTTAAACAGATTGTTGATAAAGGTACACAGGTAGGTATTGTTATCGGTGGCGGAAACTTCTGGAGAGGCAGAACCAGTGAGACCATCGACCGCACAAAGGCTGACCAGATTGGTATGCTTGCTACAGTTATGAACTGCATTTATGTATCAGAGATTTTCAGATATGTTGGAATGAAGACAGCGGTTCTCACTCCGTTTGAATGTGGCAACATGACAAAGCTTTTCTCTAAGGACAGAGCAAACAAGTATTTTGCACATGATATGGTAGTTTTCTTTGCCGGTGGTACAGGCCATCCTTATTTCTCAACAGATACAGCCACAGTGCTTCGTGCAATTGAGATTGAGGCAGATGGTATTTACCTTGCCAAGGCTATTGACGGAGTATATGACAGTGATCCAAAGACCAATCCTGCTGCAAAGAAGTATGATGAGCTTTCAATCGAAGAGGTTGTTGAGAAGAAGCTCGCAGTAGTTGATCTCACAGCATCTATCATGTGCCTTGAGAACAAGATGCCTATGTATGTATTCGGACTCAATGAGGAAAACAGCATTGTAAATGCTCTTACAGGCAAATTCAACGGTACAAAGGTTACTGTATAGTAAATTGCATATAATGCATATCAGGAGGATAATATGGATTCAAGATTAAACCCTTTTCAGGATAAAATGGAAAAAACATTAAATAATCTCGAGGAAGAATATGCAGGCATCCGCGCAGGAAGAGCCAATCCACATATTCTTGACAAGCTTCGTGTAGATTATTATGGCACCCCTTCACCAATTCAGAGTGTAGCCAATGTAAGTGTTCCAGAGCCAAGAATGATTCAGATTCAGCCATGGGAGGCTTCTATGGTTAAGGAGATTGAGAAAGCAATAAACTGCTCTGACATCGGAATTAATCCTACAAACGACGGAAAGCTTATCAGACTTGTTTTCCCTGAGCTCACAGAGGAGAGACGTAAAGATCTTGCAAAGGACATCAAGAAAAAGGGCGAGGAAGCTAAGGTTGCTGTCCGCAATATCAGAAGGGATGCAATCGACAGCATCAAGAAGACCGGCAAAGAGGAAGGCATTTCAGAGGATGAGATTAAAGGCCTCGAGGATGACGCTCAAAAGCTTACCGACAAGTTTGTCGCAAAGGTTGACGCTGCGGTTGATGCAAAATGTAAAGAGATACTTACTGTATAGTATTTATATCACGTATACAAACAAGGGACATGTTATTCGTGTCCCTTATTTGCTTATTCCCGTTTTTACTGTTCACACTTAACTGTGTGACCAGCAAATAAATGATGCGTCATGATTGTAAATATATAATATGCATAAATGAAAGGAAATAAAATATGAGTACTCCGGAACATATAGCAATCATTCTGGACGGAAACGGCCGCTGGGCCAAAAGTAAGGGTATGCCAAGAAACTACGGTCATACAGTAGGAGCCAAAAATGTTGAGAATATATGTAAGGCTGCAAACGACCTTGGCGTTAAATATCTGACACTTTATGCCTTTTCCACTGAAAACTGGAACCGCCCTGAGTCTGAGGTTGCTGCACTAATGAAGCTTCTTGAAAGCTATCTTAAAAACTGCATAAAGACTGCCAATAAAAACAATATGCGTGTGCGCGTAATTGGTGAGATAAGCAGGCTTTCAGAGAATTTTCAGGAGAAAATAAGAAACCTTGAAGAAGTTTCATCAGTAAATACGGGTCTTAACCTGACAATTGCAATTAATTACGGAAGCCGAGATGAGATGATACGTGCTGTAAAGCATATGATATCTGACCATGATGATGGAAAGCTTTCAGCTGACGATATAGATGCAGATACCTTCTCATCATATCTTGATACAAAAGAGCTTCCGGATCCTGATTTACTCATCCGCACAAGTGGTGAGCAGCGCCTGTCAAACTACCTGCTCTGGCAGCTTGCATACGCTGAGTTTTATTTTACAGATGTTCCGTGGCCTGCATTTGATAAAAATGAACTCAAAAAGGCTATAGATGCATATAATAAAAGAGACCGTCGCTTTGGTGGATTAAAAGAAACGAACGACACGGAGGATAAATAATGTTTAAGACAAGACTGCTTAGTGGTATAGTTCTTGTAATTGCCGCTATATTTCTTATAGTAACAGGAAACGAGGTGCTTCTTTTTTCAACACTTCTGATTTCGTGTATAGGTATGTTTGAGCTTTTCAGGGTGTTTAAATTTGAAAAATCGCTCTTATCGGTTGTACCGTATATTGCTTTGATTTTGTTTTACATCAACTTAAGGTGGAGCTTCATACCTGATGTAATGATGCTTTTCATGGGCTTTCTTATCGTACTGATGTTCGTGTATGTGCTTTCATACCCGAAATATGATGCAAAGCAGCTCATGGCAGCCTTTTTTGGTATGTTTTATGTAGGAACAATGCTTTCATATGTCTACCAGATACGTACACTCAACAACGGACTTTACCTTGCCTTCTTGGTATTTTTATGCTCTTGGGGCTGTGATACATGCGCCTACTGCGTCGGAGTGCTGATTGGAAAGCACAAAATGGCACCAAAGCTTTCACCAAAGAAGTCTATAGAGGGTGCAGTAGGTGGTGTGCTCGGCAGTGCACTTCTTACAGCTTTATACTGCTTTATATTCAGAAATCATATGAATATAGACGCCACAGAGATTGCTATACTTGCTGTTATAGCTGCTGTTGCAGGCCTTATTTCAATGGTTGGAGATTTGTGTGCATCAGCCATAAAGCGTAATTATGATATCAAGGATTACGGACATCTGATACCTGGACATGGTGGCATTTTAGACCGCTTTGACAGCATGATTATCACAGCACCAATCATTTATTATCTGGCTAGCTTCTTTTTAAGTTAAAAAGTAACTTTTAAGAACCATTGAAAACAAAAAGCTAAGGTTACTATTCAGAACCACTGAGAAAAATAAAAATCGAGGAATTATCATGAAAAAAATATCAATACTTGGTTCAACCGGCTCTATCGGAACACAGACACTTGATGTGGTAAGAGAGCATGGTGATATACAGGTTGTGGCACTTTCCTGTGGCAGAAATCTCTCCCTTATAGAGAAACAGGCAAGGGAATTTAAGCCACAGTTTGTCAGTGTAAGTGATGAAAACGATGCCAAAAAGCTTCGCACAAGCCTTGCGGATACAGACATTGAGATTGGTTATGGCATGGACGGTTTAATTAAATGTGCCACCATTGAGCCATGTGACATAGTTGTAACCGCAATTGTCGGTATGCTTGGAATACGTCCGACAATTGCCGCAATAAAGGCAAAAAAGACCATTGCACTTGCAAATAAGGAGACTCTCGTTACAGCAGGACATATCATAATACCGCTCGCAAAGGAATATGGCGTTTCCATACTTCCGGTGGATAGTGAGCACAGTGCCATCTTCCAGTCACTGCAAGGGAACTCAATGAACCCAATTAAAAAAATTCTTCTGACAGCATCCGGAGGTCCGTTCAGAGGCAGAAAGCTCTCTGAGCTTGAAGGTATAAGGGTGGAGGACGCACTAAAGCATCCTAACTGGTCAATGGGTCAAAAAATCACTATTGATTCATCAACCATGGTCAATAAAGGGCTTGAGGTGATTGAAGCAAAATGGCTTTTTGATGTCGATTTGTCGCAGATTCAGGTTGTAGTGCATCCTCAGAGTGTCATTCACTCGGCTGTTGAGTATGCGGATGGAGCAGTTATAGCACAGCTTGGTACTCCTGATATGCGTATACCTATACAGTATGCACTGTATTATCCAAGCAGACCTGCGCTTTCCGGTGACAGGCTTGATCTCTTTAAGCTTAAGGATCTGACCTTTGAGGCACCGGATCTTGATACCTTTAGAGGGCTTGCTCTCGCCATGAAAGCTGCAAGGGCAGGAGGTAATATTCCTACGGCCTTCAATGCTGCAAACGAGAGAGCAGTGGCACTGTTTTTGAATAAAAAGATTAAATATCTGGAAATAATCGATATAATCGAGGCATGTATGGAAAATGCATCATTTATTGAAAATCCTTCAGTGGATGAGATACTTGATACAGAGCAGTGCGCATATGACTATATCAGTAAAAGGTGGTAATTTTGAACATTATTAGTATTATTATTGCAATCATATTATTCAGCATCATAGTGATTTTTCACGAGCTCGGACATTTCTGGCTTGCTAAAGCAAATGGCATAAAGGTCAATGAATTTTGTCTGGGACTTGGACCGACTCTTTTTGGAGTGCAGCGTGGAGAGACCAAATACTCCATAAAGATGCTTCCGTTTGGCGGAGCATGTATCATGGAGGGAGAGGATGAAAGCTCAGGTGATGACAGAGCATTCAACAACAAATCCGTGTGGGCGCGCATAAGCGTTGTTTTCGCGGGACCGTTTTTTAATTTTATCATGGCATTTATTTTTGCTCTCATTATCATCTGCTCTGTAGGCTATGACAGTCCGAAGCTTGCCGGTGTTATCGAGGGCTATGCGGCTGAGGAGGCCGGTATCAAGGCCGGTGATGAGATTGTAAAGCTGAACAATACGAATATACACTTTTACCGCGAGATAAGCCTCTACTCGATGCTTCACGAAGGTGAAACAGTTGATGTGACCTACATTAGGGATGGCAAAAAGCACACCACCACATTGAAGCCTAAATATGACGAGACAACAAAGAGGTATCTGTACGGCTTTAACGTGTCGGGAGAGCGTACAAAGCCCGGCTTTGGAAAGGCGCTGCTTTATAGCTGCTACGAGGTGAAATACAACATCTATACAACAATAGAGGGGCTTAAAATGCTCTGTACCGGGGCTGCATCTGTAAATAACTTAAGCGGACCCGTAGGCATTGTAAAGAACATGGGAGACACCTATGAGCAGGCAGTTTCGATGTCAGGAATATGGCTTGGCATACTAAATATGCTAAACTGGGGCGTGCTGATTTCTGCAAACCTCGGTGTGATGAACCTGCTGCCACTGCCGGCACTTGATGGTGGCAGACTTGTATTTTTGATAGTTGAAGCCATAAGAAGAAAGAGAGTAGACCCTGAGAAGGAGGGCTATGTGCATCTCGTTGGCATAGTGCTTTTACTTCTTCTGATGGTTGTTGTCATGTTCAATGATATCAGAAAGCTAATAGTCTGATTTTATAACAGATTGGAGATATACACATGGAGACAAAAATAGTAAAAATCGGAAATAAAGTAATCGGTGGAGGTAATCCGATTCTCATACAGTCAATGACAAATACAAAGACTGAGAATGTGGCTGACACAGTTGCACAGATAAACGCACTGACAGATTTAGGCTGTGATATAATCCGGTGTGCTGTGCCTACAATGGAGGCTGCAAGGGCACTTAAGGATATTAAGAAACAAATCAGCATACCGCTTGTTGCGGATATACACTTTGATTACAAACTTGCAATAGCTGCGATTGAAAATGGAGCCGACAAAATCCGAATCAATCCCGGCAACATAGGAAGCGCTGAAAGGGTAAAGGCTGTGGTAGATGTGGCAAAGGAGAGAAATATCCCTATCCGCGTCGGTGTAAACAGTGGCTCTCTTGAAAAAGACCTGGTAGAGAAATATCATGGTGTGACAGCAGAGGGACTTGTGGAGAGTGCTCTGGACAAGGTAAAGCTCATAGAGGATATGGGGTATGACAATCTTGTCATAAGCATCAAATCATCAGATGTCATGATGTGTGTTAAAGCACATGAGCTTATTTCAGATAAAACCAATCATCCGCTCCATGTGGGTATCACAGAGGCAGGTACAATAATAAGCGGCAATATAAAGTCTGCTATCGGATTTGGACTGATACTAAACCAGGGCATCGGTGATACAATACGTGTATCTCTCACTGGAAGCCCTCTCGAGGAAATAAAGTCTGCCAAGCTCATTTTAAGAACTCTGGGTCTTAGAAAGGGTGGCATAGAGGTTGTTTCATGTCCTACCTGCGGCCGCACACAGATAGATCTTATCGGGCTTGCAAATCAGGTGGAGACAATGGTTTCAGGATATGACCTTGACATAAAGGTTGCTGTCATGGGCTGTGTGGTAAACGGACCGGGTGAAGCAAAGGAAGCAGATCTTGGCGTGGCCGGAGGAATCGGCGAGGGTCTTATCATAAAGCACGGTGAAGTATTTAAAAAGGTGCCTGAGAGCGAGCTTTTGGGCGCATTGAAATATGAGCTTGACCATTGGGGTGAATAATTTTGACAAAGACATTTAAGGAAGTTTTCCCTACACTTAAGCTGGATAAGGATATGGAGAATCTGCTGGAAACTGCAGATGTCACCAGAATTTCCGTAAACCATGCAAGAGATTTTTACAAAATATATGTAAAAGCAAAACGCCTTATTTTCAAAAAAAATATCTGGAAGCTGGAGGAAAGCATAAAAAAACAGATATTTAAAAGTAAAGATATCACAGTAAAAATTATAGAGTCTTACGAGTTGTCTTCGCAGTACACACCGAAGACTCTTTTTGATGTCTATTTTGACAGTATTCTTGACGAAATAAACAGTCACAGTGTGCTTTTGTACAATCTGCTGCGCACCTCAAAGTGGAGCTTTACCGACGATACACATGTCACAGTCACACTTGAGGAGACAATAATCGCAAAGACCAGAGGCAATACGGTCATAGAATTTCTTGAGAAGGTGTTCTGCGAGCGCTGTGGGATGGATTTTATCGTTAATCTGCAGTACGAAAAACCAAAAATCAGCAAATACCGTCAGAATGCTGACAAGCAGATTGAGCAGGAGGTGCAAAATATTGTCGCCCGCACTAAATTTGCCATGACAAAAGATGACGGTGATGAAGATGCTAAAGTGGCTGTCGATGACGGTGCAATGTTTGTAGGAGGCAGTGATAATGCATCCGGTACAATAAATGATAGTAAAACTGGGGCAACTAAAGTTTCAAACAGGAAAAAAGAGGCAAAAACAGACTCTGACAGCAATTCAAGGAATAATTCGGCCGGCACTGATAAAAAGCCTGAGAAGAAGTTTGAAAAGAAGTTTGAGAAAAAGTTCGAGCGCAAAGGAGATTTCAGACGCAAATATGACAATGACCCTGATATCGTGTATGGAAGAAGCTTTGATGATGAAGAGATGTCCATTGAAAAGATTGACGGTCCTATCGGTGAGGTTACAATAAAGGGCAAGATTCTTACGGTTGAATCCCGCGAAATCAGAAACGAAAAGACTATCATTATGTTTGCGGTCACTGATTTCACAGACACAATCATGCTCAAGCTTTTTGCCAGAAATGATGACGTAGCAGATATTCTTGCATATATTGCCCCGGGCAACTTTGTTAAGGCAAAGGGAGTTGTGACTGTAGATAAATATGACAGTGATTTGTCAATAAGCTCAATAGTCGGACTTAAAAAGATACCTGACTTTACCTCAAAGAGGGAGGATACTGCTGCTGAAAAACGTGTTGAGCTTCACTGTCACACCAAGATGAGTGACATGGATGGTGTGTCTGACGTAAAGGATATTGTGAAGTGTGCAATGCGCTGGGGACACAAGGCCATTGCTATTACGGACCACGGTGATGTGCAGGCATTCCCTGACGCTAACCATACTGTGGATGACAAATTCAAGGTCATTTACGGTGTGGAAGCATATCTGGTCGATGATACAAAGGATATTGTGGAGAATGCAGCCGGTCAGTCGCTGGATGACAAATACGTGGTATTTGATATAGAGACAACAGGTTTTTCTCCGGAAAAGAATAAAATCATAGAAATAGGTGCGGTGAAGGTCGTCGGTGGAGAGATTGTAGACCGCTATTCCACATTTATAAACCCTGAGGTACCTATTCCGTTCAGGATTGAGGAGCTCACCTCGATAAGGGATGACATGGTTATCACATCGCCAACAGTGGATGTCATACTGCCACAGTTTATGGAGTTTTGCAAGGACTGCATCATGGTCGCCCACAATGCTGACTTTGATATGAGCTTTATAAAGCGAAACTGCGCGCTGCTTGGCATGGAGTGTAATCCTACTATAGTGGACACGGTGGCTCTTGCGAGAGTGCTTCTGCCACAGCTAAACAGATTTAAGCTGGATACAGTGGCCAAGGCTCTAAATATCTCGCTTGATCATCATCACAGAGCGGTGGATGATGCCGCATGTACCGCAGAGATATTTGTCAAATTCATAGAAAAGCTAAAGGACAGGGGCATATCAAGCTTAGATGAGGTAAATGCCCTGGCAAAATCATCTGTTGAGATGATAAGGAAGATGCCTACATACCATGCCATCATTCTTGCAACCTGTGACCAGGGGCGTACCAATCTCTACAGGCTTATCTCACTGTCACACATCAAGTATTATAATAAGAGACCGAGAATACCAAAATCAGAATTTAACAAGTATCGTGATGGGCTTTTAATAGGCTCAGCCTGTGAGGCAGGAGAGCTTTACAGAGCTATTTTAAACGGAAGACCACAGGAGGAAATCACAAGGCTTGTGAATTTCTATGATTACCTGGAGATACAGCCTCTTGGCAACAACGCATTTATGATACGTGACGAGGATTCCGATATTGCTTCAAACGATGACCTTATCGATATAAATAAGCGAATCGTAAAGCTTGGAGAGGAATTTGGAAAGCTGGTTGTTGCAACCTGTGACGTACATTTCTTAAATCCCGAGGACGAGGTATACCGTCGTATTATCATGGCCGGTAAGGGCTTTAAGGATGCAGATGAGCAGGCTCCGCTTTACTTAAGGACCACAGAGGAAATGCTAAAGGAGTTTGAATATCTCGGAAGCAAAAAGGCTGAGGAGGTAGTCATCACCAATACCAATAAGATAGCAGACATGTGTGAGCGTATCTCACCGGTCAGACCTGATAAATGTCCGCCGGTTATCGAAAACTCTGACGGCATGCTTCGTGAAATCTGCTATAACAAGGCAAACAGGATGTACGGAGATCCGCTGCCGCCTATAGTTAAGGAGCGTCTTGACAGAGAGCTCAACTCTATTATTTCAAACGGCTATGCCGTAATGTACATCATCGCACAGAAGCTTGTGTGGAAATCAAATGAGGATGGCTATCTGGTTGGCTCGCGAGGCTCCGTAGGAAGCTCGTTTGTTGCAACCATGTCAGGTATCACAGAGGTTAATCCGCTGCATGCTCACTATTTGTGTACACACTGCAAATACAGTGATTTTGATTCACCAGAGGTACAGGCATTTTCAGGCCGTGGTGGCTGTGATATGCCGGATAAGCTCTGTCCAAAGTGCGGCAGACCTTTAAGCAAGGAGGGCTTTGATATTCCGTTTGAGACCTTCCTCGGTTTCAAGGGAAACAAGGAGCCGGATATCGATCTGAACTTCTCCGGTGAGTATCAGTCAAAGGCACACAAATATACCGAGGTTATTTTCGGAGAGGGCCAGACCTTTAAAGCCGGAACCATAGGTACACTTGCTGACAAGACCGCATTTGGATACATTAAAAACTATTATGAGGAGCGCGGTATCAGAAAGCGAAATTGCGAGATAGACAGGATAGTACAAGGCTGTGTTGGTGTTCGACGTACTACGGGACAGCATCCGGGTGGTATAGTTGTGCTGCCAATGGGTGAGGAGATTAATACCTTTACTCCTGTACAGCATCCTGCGAATGATATGACCGTTGACATCACGACAACGCATTTTGACTACCATTCAATCGACCACAACCTGTTAAAGCTCGATATACTTGGACACGATGATCCTACCATGATTCGTATGCTGCAGGATCTGACAGGTGTTGACCCAACAAAGATTCCGCTTGACGACAAGGCTGTCATGTCACTGTTTCAGAACACCTCCGCTTTGGGCATAGAGCCTGAGGATATCGATGGATGTCCGCTTGGAGCTTTAGGTATACCGGAGTTTGGTACCGATTTTGCCATGGGCATGCTCCTTGATACAAAGCCAAAGGAGTTTTCTGACCTCATTCGCATCGCCGGATTATCACACGGTACCGACGTATGGCTTGGCAATGCACAGACTCTTATCGAGGAAGGCACAGCTACCATTTCAACCTGTATCTGTACCAGAGATGATATTATGACATATCTGATTTCCATGGGACTTGAATCTGAGGAAGCCTTCAACATCATGGAGAAAGTGCGAAAGGGCATTATTGCCAAGGGCAAATGCCCTCAGTGGCCACAGTGGAAGGAGGATATGAAGGCACACGGTGTGCCTGACTGGTATATCTGGTCATGCGAGAAAATCAAGTACATGTTCCCTAAAGCCCATGCTGCGGCATACGTTATGATGGCATGGAGAATCGCCTACTGTAAGGTTTTCTATCCGCTTGCATACTATGCAGCATACTTTTCAATCCGTGCCACAGGCTTTTCATATGAGCTTATGTGTCAGGGAAAGGACCGACTCGAAAACTACATGAAGGACTATAAGAAAAGAAAAGACACGCTGTCAAACAAGGAGCAGGATGTATTTAAGGACATGCGTATCGTACAGGAAATGTATGCCAGAGGCTTTGATTTCATGCCTCTTGATATATACAGGGCTCACCCTAACCGTTTCCAGATAATTGACGGTAAGCTCATGCCAGCCATAAACAGTATTGACGGACTAGGCGACAATGCCGCTATTTATATTTCGGAAGCGGCAAAGGACGGACCATTCCTCTCAAAGGATGATTTCAGGGAGAGAACTCATGTATCGCGAACAGCCGTAGACCTCATGTCAGATTTGGGACTGCTTGGTTCACTGCCGGAGTCAAACCAGCTTTCACTTTTCGATTTCGGAGCATAATCCGTATACTTTAACAATAATAAAAATCCACTACTCATTGACAGACTCATAAATCTGTAAATAGGGTAGTGGATTTTGCGTATAATATGTATTGATTTTAAATATTAAATCTTATTTTAATTTTCTTCAATAAAATCTATCTGATACTCATCCATGTACTTGATACGTGCAAGTGAGTAAACCTCATAGCCCTGCTCGTTGATCTTTCTTCTGCCAGGCTGGAATGACTTCTCAATAAGGATTCCTATACCGGCAACTGTAGCGTGAGCCATGCGAAGAAGTCTGATGGCACCTGTAGCAGCCTCTCCGTCAGCCATGAAATCATCAATCAAAAGAATATTGTCATCCTCTGAGATAACATCGCGTGAGAGTGTAAGCTCATAGCTCTTCTCTGTTGTAAATGAAGTAACCTGTGTCTGATATAAATCATTATGTAACGTCTTTGAAGGCTGCTTCTTTAAAATAACAAGCGGTACATTCATCTTGGCTGCTGCCATAAGTGCCGGAGCAATTCCTGAGCTCTCTATTGTGACAACCTTTGTGATTCCCTTACCGGCAAAGTGATTTGCGAAATCCTCACCGATGTGCTCCATAAGCACCGGATCCACCTGATGGTTGATAAATTTGTTGACCTTTAAGATATTTGTGCCAATAACCTGGCCATCCTTGAGAATTCGATCTTGCAGTTCTTTCATTTTGTTCACCTCATAAAAAATAAATTGTTATTATTATAGCACTATTCTTCGACAATATCACTATAAATTTTAGAATAAATTTCTTCAACCATATGATCGAGGAAGCTTTCCTCAAGCAGGCTGTATTTTTCAGTAATGACTGATGTGATAAGCTCAGCTCTTTTGTAGTATAAATCACCTGAGCAGGCATCTCCTTTTTCACCCGATGACGCTAAAGTCATAAGCTCGTCCTTATGAGTGACGGTCACGTATTCCATGATTTCCTTTTCGAGGGAATTATTCAGGTCAATTTTTTTTGAAATGTCCTTAAGCTCCATAAATGACTTCATTCCTATGATAAAAAATATCAAGAAAACAAGCCCCATTACGATAGAAACCATGAGCTTGTTTACCGAGTCTAAAGCGGCAAGCTTTATAACTCCTGTATCAAGCAGCACAATAGCAATAAGCCCTATCGCACCGACTGCGGTGAAGCACTGTCCGGTTGCTTTTGTATCCTCGTATCGTTTTTGTTCATCAACGTATATTTTCATACGGCCTCCATATTGTTTAATTATAGTTATATGTTATAATGAAACGATGAAAATTACAATATTATGTGTAGGAAAAGTTAAAGAAAAATTTTACAGAGATGCGATTGCTGAGTACTCAAAGCGTCTAAGCCGCTACTGTAAGCTTGAAATCACTGAGGTTTCCGATGAAAAGACAAGCGAGCAGGCCACACAGACAGAGATAGACATCGTAAAAAATAAAGAAGGTGAGAGGCTTCTTAAAAATATAAAAGACGATGCATATGTATTTTGTCTGGCGATAGATGGAAAGCAGCTTGATTCGGTTGAGCTGTCACAGAAGATGGATAGGCTAATGACAGGCGGCAAAAGTCATCTTGTTTTTGTAATAGGAGGCTCTCTTGGGTTGTCCGATGATGTATTGAAGTGCGCTGACTATAAGCTTTCATTTTCTAAAATGACATTTCCTCATCAGCTCATGCGCGTAATTTTACTGGAGCAGATTTACAGGTCGTTTCGCATCAGCAATAATGAGCCGTACCACAAATAACCGGCATAATTCAGCCTAAATAAACATATGTTAATATATGAAGATGCAAAAAGTAACTGATTCGTTCGAGCTTCCAAAGGACATAGTGCTAGGGCTTCCAATTGTAACAGCATATGGTTATAATGAGTTGACTATAGAAAACCACAAGGGTATTCTGTCATTTTCGGACAAGGCCGTAACTGTAAGGGCAGCAGACAGTACCATAAAAATATCCGGCAGCCGCCTTGAAATCAAGGAATTTACAAAGGATTTAATAATAATAGCCGGTCATTTAAAGGGTGTTATATATGAGTATTAAAGCTTATGCAACAGTAAGGCTAACAGGCTGCAATATCAGGCGCTTCATAAATCTGTGCACGGCAAACCATATAAAAATATGGAACCTTAAATATGTAAGTCCAAAGGAATATGAGGCCTGCTGCAGTACAGAAGATATTTTTCTAATGAAGCCGCACCTGAAAAAGACACATACAAGGCTTCTCGTGGTAAAAAGACAGGGATACTTTGCGATAAGAGCATTTCTATATAAAATACGTATTATTACGGCTGCAATTACCGGCGTTTTTTGTATACATGCACTCATCTGCACAAGAATCTGGCACATTGTGCCTGAAGGAAACCGTTTCACGTATGATGAGTCGGTCATCTCCTTTATGGAGAGTGAAAATGTAACAATAGGCAGCCACAAGAGAGCAGATTACAGCCTCCTTGAAAAGAAGCTTGAGGAAAAATATCCCGATATCACGTGGTGCAGTATATACATAGAAAAAAATACCATGAAAATTGATATATCAGAGGGAATAAATTATAGGTAAATTATGACAAATTTTATTTTTATGTTATAATGAAAAATATTTTGATTGAAAGGCACATGAGCTAATGAGTTTAAATGAAGTATCTATAAAAATACCGGGCGAATATATACCAAACGTCTTTGGGCAGTTTGATGCATTCGCCAAGAAAATAGAGCGCACACTGCATGTAACGCTTGTCTTAAGAGATGATTCCTTAAAGATTATCGGAGCGCAGGGGAATATTGATGGGGCAAAAGAGGTGTTCGAGCAGCTCATTGCGCTGGCTGAGAGAGGCAACGTCATTACAGAGCAGAACGTAAACTACGCACTTGCACTTTTAGAGGAGCATAAAGGCAGTGAGATTGTTGAGATTGACAAGGATATCATTTGTCACACAATAAATGGAAAGCCTGTAAAGCCAAAAACCATAGGCCAGAAGGAATATGTCGACGCAATCAGGAAAAAGATGATTGTGTTTGGCATGGGTCCTGCCGGAACAGGAAAGACCTATCTTGCCATGGCAATGGCTATAACAGCTTTTAAAAATGAGCAGGTGGGCCGTATTATCCTGACACGTCCAGCGATTGAAGCAGGCGAGAAGCTTGGCTTTCTGCCGGGAGATCTGCAGAGCAAGATTGACCCATATTTGAGACCATTGTACGATGCTCTTTATCAGATAATGGGAGCTGAGAGCTTCCAGCGCAACATGGAAAAGGGCCTTATTGAGGTGGCTCCTCTTGCGTACATGAGAGGCCGTACACTTGACAATGCATTTATCATACTTGATGAGGCACAGAATACAACTCCTGCACAGATGAAGATGTTTCTTACACGAATCGGCTTTGGCTCAAAGGTTGTCGTGACAGGTGATGCGACACAAAAGGATCTTGCACCGGGAGCAAAATCAGGGCTTGATGTGGCACTTAGGGTGCTTAAAAACATAGATGATATAGGCATATGCAATCTGACAAGCAAGGATGTCGTGCGTCATCCGCTTGTACAAAAAATCGTTCAGGCTTATGATGATTATGAAAATAAGCAGACTGCAAAGACTGCAAGAAAGCAGAGGAAGAGCAATAAATGAGCTGTCAAGCTCAGGAATGTATGATGAATCATGGCTTTCCATGAATCACTTTTTAAAAATACGAGACTATCTTACAAAGGAGGAGCTGCTTAAATGAGTTTTTTTATCGAAAAAGAAGTAGAATGCAATTTTAATTTTGATTATGAAAAGGTCGCAGAAACTGTTGTTTCTGCTTCACTTGAGCACGAGAGCTTTCCGTATGAGGCGGAGGTTAATTTGACACTGACAGACAATGAAGGGATACATGCCATCAATAAGGAGTACAGACAGATAGACAGGCCTACAGATGTATTATCTTTTCCGATGCTTTCATATGAAACGCCCGGAGATTTTTCTTTCCTTTCAGATGAAAATGAGGATGATTTCAATCCTGATACAGGAGAGGTCATGCTAGGTGATATTATCATATCCGTCGACAAAGTAAAGGAGCAGGCCATAGAATACGGACACAGCGAAAAAAGAGAGTTTGCCTTTCTGATTACACACAGCATGCTTCATCTGTTCGGATATGACCACATGGAGGCTGATGAGGCGGCCGTAATGGAAGAGCACCAGAGAAAAATACTTGACGCTTTAGGTATAACACGCTAATATTTAAGCTGGTTATCAATTGAAACAGAGGATTTTATAAATGTCTAAAAAAAACAATGGGGCAAGTAATGCCTTAGTACAGGGCTCCATACTTGCCGTAGCATCTATCATAAGCAGAATAATAGGACTCATATATCGTATACCGATGCAGCGTATATTGGGCGATATCGGAATCGGCTATTATTCCACAGCTTTTGAAATATATAATGTCATGCTGATTATATCATCATACAGCTTACCACTTGCCGTATCAAAGATGGTTTCAGCCCAGATGGCAAAAAAAAGGCGGACTGCGACGTACCAGATACTGAAGTGTGCTCTGCTTTTTGCAACCATCAGTGGCACAACGGTTGCACTCATACTGTTTTTTGGTGGCAATTTTTTTGCAACAACGCTTCTTAACACACCATACAGTATTTTTGCCTTAAGAGTACTGGCTCCGGGGCTTTTGGTAGTTGCAGTTCTTGGCGTCATCAGAGGTTTTTTCCAGGGACTGGGTACTATGATGCCAAGTGCCGTCTCACAGATAATAGAGCAAATAGTAAATGCCATAGTCAGTGTATGGGCTGCATATGTGCTATACCGCACAGGTACAAGGATTGGCGCAGTGCTTGGTGACAAGGAGCACTATGCCGCTGCCTACGGTGCAGCCGGTGGTACACTTGGAACAGTGCTTGGCTCTGTAGCGGCTCTTTTATTTGTAGTATTTATCTTTGCCATCTATATGAAGGTGTTCAAGAGACAGATGAAAAAAGAACGAAATGTCAGGGTGAGCTCATTTGGCTACACAATGAAGATTCTTGTAATTACGGTTATTCCTGTGCTTTTAAGTACTACTATATACAATATCAGTGGTATTATCGACCAGGGTATTTTCAAGCAGGTTGCACTGCTTCAGGGATACACTCAGAATGATATAGACGTATGGTGGGGTGTATACACCGGAAAGTACAAGCTTTTAATCAATGTGCCTATATCCATAGCATCAGCTATGGCAGCATCCTTTGTGCCGGTGCTTACAGGCGCATATCACAGGGACGATATGGAGGCAGTGAGAGGACAGATTAATCTTTCCACACGCTTTATCATGGTTGTCGCATTCCCATGTGCAGTAGGGCTTGCCGTGTTTGGACTGCCAATATTTAATATACTGTTCTCAAGCACCCGTGCAACAAATGCTGAGGCATCACTTATGATGTATGTCGGTGCGGTTGCGGTAGTATTTTACTCGCTTTCCACTCTGTCCAACGGACTGCTGCAGGGCATTGACAGGCTCAAAGTTCCGGTAATCAACGCTGCGATATCCATTGTAGCGCATGTCATAGTACTCATACTGCTTATGCTCATATTCAGGCTCAATATACATGCAGTTGTGCTTGCCAATACGTTTTTTGCATTGCTCATGTGCTTTATGAACAGCATGGCTTTAAAGAAGTACAGCGGCTTTAAGCAGGAAATAAAAAAGACCTTTATCATACCAGCCATAAGCTCGCTCATAATGGGAGTTATTTCGTATATAATATACTTTATACTTTACAAGGTCTGTCATATTGAGATTATCGCCTTCATTCTTGCTGCAATCATTGCGGTTATCTCATATGCAGTGGCGCTGCTTTTACTCAAGGGACTGACTGAGGATGAGCTTAGACATTTTCCAAAGGGCACACTTATCATAAAAGTGGCAAAAAAATGTCATTTATTATAAAATGATATGATGATACCTTTTGACCCTTTAATCATAAAATTGAATAAATAACAAAAATTTACAGATACTGATTTTGAGGTGATAATATGAAAAGCAAAATCAGTATCTGTTTTTTAACTATTGTTGTAATTCTTCTTGCACTTGTTATGATAGAAAAAATCAATACGCAAAGAGCTGCAGACAAGGCTGCGATAATTGCACAAAGCAATGAAAATGATAAAGAAGAAAAAAATGAAAAAGAAAGCCTTCTGACATCAAATGAGGCTAAGAATGCAAAATACTGCATCAAAAACGACTCCGGAATGCTGTCTGTATACAACGCCACTGCAAGTGAAAAATACTTTGACACAGGCGTGTATTTTGAAGAACTGCCCGATGAAGCAAAAAATAAGGTTACAAAAGGACTCTACTTTTTTAACGAAACTGATTTGTACGATTTTCTTGAAAGCTATTCAAGTTAATGTTAAAATAAATCAGTTAGGGGAAAGAATATGTACGATGTAATTATAATAGGTGCCGGTGCATCCGGGCTGATGGCGGCAGCAGCTGCTGCATCAAAGGGAGTACGTGTGGCACTTTTAGAGCACAAGGATGATATAGGAAAGAAAATACTGGCAACAGGAAACGGCAGATGTAATTTCACAAACACTGATATGTCTGTAAATAAGTTTCACGGCAGTAAAGCGCTGATTAAAAACGGGTTGTCGCAATTTAATTATGCAGACACAATACGTTTTTTTAAAGAACTTGGAATACCTGCATATGACAATGCGGGCTACATTTATCCAAATTCAAGGCAGGCTGCATCTGTTGTGGCAGCCTTTCGAATGGAGCTTATGAGGCTTCATGTGGATGTGAAAACAGGCATTAGTATTACAGGAATTAAGACTGCAGGGATTACGACTAAAGACACAAAGTCTGCTGCTAATCCGTCAACTAATAAGAAGACAGATGACCTGACCGGTTACTGCATCCAAACAGACAAGGGCAGCTTTAAGTCCAAAAGGCTTATCATAGCGTGTGGCCTTACGGCTTCCCCAAAGCTTGGAAGTGACGGAAGCCTGTTTCGCCTGATTGAAGCTCTCGGGCACCATATCCAAAAGCCATTACCCGCGCTTTGCGGCTTTAGCTGTGATGGTCTTAATTTCAAAAAAATCACAGGGGTCAGGTGCGATGCCACTGTCGCTTCCGTGATAGACGGTCAAATGACAGAGCAAAATACAGGGGAGCTGCAGTTAGCTGACTATGGCATCTCAGGCATCCCTGTTTTTCAGATTTCAAGTCTTATGTCAAGAGCCCTCGATAAAGGTCAAATAGTCGAGGTGATAATTGACTTTTTGCCGGCTTTTAGTGATGATGAGCTTAATGGATACATAAAGGACAGAAGCATTACAACGACAGACAACCGCTCGTTAAATGAGATGCTTAACGGACTTTTAAACAATAAGCTTCTTCTTGAGCTGATACACAAATCAGGTGTATCTCCTGACAAAAAAGGAAGGCTGTTGACAGATGATGATTGTAAAAGTCTCACCCACTCTATAAAGCATACAGCCGTTTCGGTAAAAAAGCCAAGAGGAGCCGAATTTGCACAGGTGTGTGCAGGCGGCATATATACAAAGGAAATAGATGTACGTACATTGGAGTCCAAAATCCATCCAGGGCTTTACTTTTGCGGCGAGCTGCTTGATGTGGACGGCATATGCGGTGGCTACAATCTGCAGTGGGCATGGACAAGTGGATATATAGCAGGAGAAATGCAGTAAATGATTAAAATTAACCAGATAAAGCTCCCCGTCACTCACAGTGATGAGGCATTAAAAAAGAAAATAATAAAAATGCTTAAGCTCAATGCCAAGACAGACTTTACATACCGCATATTAAAGAAATCACTTGACGCGCGTAAAAAGCCTGAGCTGTTCTATACATATTCCGTTGCTGTAGAGATAGAGGATACAAAAAATAGCGAAGAAGCAATTGTAAAAAAAGCAGCCAGCTCATCTGTACTCATATATAAAGAAAAAGAGTACATGATACCTGCATGCGGCCATATACCGCTTGACAAGCGCCCTGTTATTGCAGGGGCAGGTCCTGCCGGCCTGTTTTGTGCATATATATTGGCAGAGGCAGGTTTTCGCCCGATAGTTATCGAGCGTGGCAGCCGGGTTGAGAAAAGGACCTGCGATGTACAAAAATTCTGGGAGAGCGGCATACTTAATCCCAAAAGCAATGTACAGTTTGGCGAGGGCGGTGCAGGAACCTTTTCAGACGGCAAGCTGAACACATCCGTAAAGGATCCGTCGGGCAGGAATCGTCTTGTGCTTGAGACATTTGTGCGCTTTGGGGCAGATCCGTCCATACTTTATGACAATAAGCCACATATTGGTACTGATGTGCTTTCGGAAGTGATTGTCAACATGCGTGAATTTTTGGTTGACAAAGGGGTTACATTTGTATTTGACACCTGTGTAAACAATCTTGACATAGTTTCCCAAAAGCTATTAAGTGTTTACACGGATTCTGACAGTAACAGTAATAGTGAGATAAAGACAGATGTATGCGTTCTGGCACTCGGACACAGCGCCAGAGATACATTTGACATGCTTTACAACAAAGGCTTAGATATGGAATGCAAGAGCTTTGCAGTCGGCTTTCGCGTGGAGCATCCGCAGCGCATGATAGATGAATCACAGTATGGTATTCAAAAGAAAATCATACTTCCGCCAAGCCCATACAAGGTTACCTCCAATTTTCCGAATGGCAGAGGAGTCTATTCATTCTGCATGTGTCCGGGAGGATATGTGGTCAACTCATCGTCAACCGAAAATCACACGGTGGTTAACGGCATGAGCTATCACGACAGAAACAGCAAAAATGCGAACAGTGCCATCATAGTATCTGTTTCGCCGAAGGATTTCGGAGCAGATGATGCCCTCGCCGGAGTGAGATATCAGGAAAAGCTTGAAACAGAAAATTATAAGCGAGGCAATGGTTTAATACCACAGCAGCTTTTCGGTGATTTCTGTGATGACAGATTAACAACAGCATACGGTGATTTTGGCTCTTGTACAAAGGGAAACACCGTCTTTGCAAAGCTGAATGGACTGATGAACGCTGACATGGAGCAGTCGTTCAAGCTTGGAATGGAACATTTTGGCCATCTGATACATGGCTTTGACAGAAAAGATGCTATTTTGTCCGGTATGGAGACACGCACATCTTCTCCGCTTCGCATAAAAAGAGATGAATCCTTTGAGAGCAACATCTCGGGTGTATACCCTTGCGGTGAAGGCGCAGGCTATGCAGGAGGCATTACATCTGCGGCAATCGACGGCATAAAGGTCGCAGAAGCAATTATTAAAAAATATAGGCCGGATTTTAAATAATATTTATACACATAAATAATATTTATACACGTAAAGAGAGGAAATATTCGTGGCAGAAGTATCACCAATGATGCAGCATTATCTGCAGACAAAAGAACAATATAAGGATTGTATTTTATTTTATCGCTTAGGAGACTTCTATGAGATGTTTTTTGACGATGCGATAATGGTTTCAAAGGAGCTTGAGCTTACACTCACAGGCAAAAACTGCGGACTTGAAGAAAGAGCTCCTATGTGTGGAGTACCGTTTCATGCGGCAGACTCATATATCAACAGACTCGTATCAAACGGTCACAAGGTAGCTATCTGTGAGCAGATGGAGGATCCAAAGCAGGCAAAGGGAATCGTAAAGCGAGAGGTAATCCGTGTTGTGACACCTGGCACAAACACTGATATGGCGTCTTTAGATGAGGCAAAAAACAATTACATAATGTCGATTGTATACACTGAGGACAAATACGGCATAGCGACCTGTGATGTCACAACAGGTGATTTTTTTACGACAGAGGTGGATGCGGAAAGAAAGCTGTTAGATGAGGTGAGCAGATTTAATCCATCGGAAATCATATGCAACGAAGCCTTCTACATGAGTGGAATAGATGTTGACGATATGAAAAACAGATTATCAATTACTGTTTCAGCACTCGACTCATGGTATTTTTCTGATGGTCTTGCAAATGAGACACTGCTTTCACATTTCCATGTACAGACAATAAATGCTCTGGGGCTTGAGGATTATGAGAGTGGAGTCATAGCTGCCGGCGCCCTGTTAAAGTACCTTTATGAGACGCAGATGAACTCGCTCGACAATATACTTGAGCTTCATCCGTACTCAATAGGCAAATATATGATAATAGACAGCTCATCAAGACGTAATTTGGAGCTTGTAGACACCCTTCGTGAAAAGCAAAAGAGAGGCTCACTGCTTTGGGTACTCGACAAGACACGCACGGCTATGGGAGCAAGACTGCTTCGCACCTATGTCGAGCAGCCTCTTATCGAAAAGGCAGAGATAATAAAGCGCCAGAAGCTTATCGAAGCACTTAATGCAAACGAAATCACAAGAGATGAGATCAGGGAATACCTTAATCCTATTTATGACCTTGAGCGTCTCATCACAAGAATCACATACCAGTCAGCCAATCCGCGCGACCTTATTGCCTTCAGGGATTCTTTAAAAATGCTTCCACCAATAAAGCAGCAGCTTTCAGACATACCGTGTGAGCTTACCGATGAGATTAATGAAGAGTTCGACGAGCTTAAGGATATATATGAGCTTTTACTTTCTTCCATTGAGGATGAGCCTCCTATCTCACAGCGCGACGGAGATATCATAAAAGCAGGCTACAACGAGGAGGTTGACCGTCTTCGAGACGCAAAAACCAAGGGAAAGACATGGCTTGCTGAGCTTGAAGCCGGTGAGCGTGAAAAAACTGGCATCAAAAACTTAAGAATCAAGTATAACAAGGTATTTGGATATTACCTTGAGGTCACAAACTCCTTCAAGGATTTAGTTCCTGATTATTATGTGAGAAAACAGACACTCACCAATGCAGAGCGCTACATAACACCGGAGCTTAAAGAGCTTGAGGATACCATCCTTGGAGCTGAAGACAGGCTCACATCACTTGAGTATGAGCTGTTTCGTGATGTAAGAAAACAGATTTCCGACAATGTTTCAAGGATTCAGAAAACAGCCAGAGCTATAGCACAGATTGATGTTTTTGCTTCGCTTGCGCTTGTTGCCAGCCAGAATAATTACTGCAAGCCAAAGATAAATGAAAGTGGGATAATAGACATAAAAAACGGACGTCATCCTGTAGTTGAAAAAATGATTACAAATGACATGTTTATAGAAAACGATACATATCTGGATCAGCACAAAAACAGAATCTCAATCATCACAGGGCCAAACATGGCCGGTAAATCCACCTACATGAGACAGACAGCACTTATCGTTCTCATGGCACAGATTGGAAGCTTTGTACCTGCACAAACTGCAAATATCGGTATTGTAGACCGTATCTTCACGCGAGTCGGTGCATCTGACGACCTTGCAAGCGGACAAAGTACATTTATGGTTGAGATGAACGAGGTGGCAAATATACTAAGAAATGCAACCTCAAAATCCCTGCTCATTCTCGATGAGATTGGACGAGGCACGAGTACATTTGACGGACTAAGCATCGCCTGGGCAGTTGTAGAGCACATAAGTAATCCAAAGCTCCTCGGCGCAAAGACGCTTTTTGCAACGCATTATCACGAGCTCACCGAGCTTGAGGGCAAGCTTGACAGTGTAAACAACTACTGCATCGCTGTAAAGGAAAAGGGCGATGATATAGTATTCCTAAGAAAAATCGTAAAGGGCGGAGCTGACAGAAGCTACGGCATACAAGTAGCAAAGCTTGCAGGTCTGCCTGATTCAGTCATAGAGCGTGCCAAGGAAATCGCAGAACAGCTTCTTGCAAATGATATCACAGATACTGTAAAAAGCATATCCGTTGACACTGGCCACAAACATAAAAAGGAGCATCTTGACGAGGTTGATATGACACAGATTTCGCTTTTCGACACAGTGAAGGATGATGATATAATTGACGAGCTTCGAAGCATAGACATAGGCAACATGACACCACTTGATGCGTTAAACAAGCTTTATCAGCTCCAGAACAAGGTTAAAAACCGCTGGTAGAAAGGATTAAAATGCCAAATATTGCCATATTAAATCAGGAAACAATAGATAAAATAGCTGCAGGAGAGGTTGTTGAGCGTCCGTGCTCCGTGGTTAAAGAGCTGGTGGAAAATGCCATAGATGCAGGCTCCACAGCCATCACTGTCGAGATAAAGGAAGGCGGAATCTCATTTATCCGTATCACTGACAATGGCTGCGGAATTGAAAGAGACCAGGTTGCAGTTGCATTTTACCGTCACAGCACGAGTAAAATCCGCTCGGCAGAGGATTTACTCACTGTAAAGTCTCTCGGCTTCAGAGGGGAGGCACTGTCAAGCATCTCGGCAGTTGCCCGCGTTGAGCTTATCACAAAGACATACGATGAGCTCACCGGCACCAGATATGTGATTGAAGGCTCGAAGGAGCTTTCCAACGAGGAAATCGGTGCTCCGGACGGTACTACCTTCATAGTAAAGGATTTGTTTTATAATGTTCCGGCAAGACGTAAGTTTTTAAAGACAGCACAGACAGAGGGCAGCTACATAAGCGATATGGTTGAAAAGCTTGCACTTTCACATCCTGACATATCGTTTAAGTTCATAAACAATAACCAGACAAAGCTTCACACCTCCGGAAACGGCAACAGAAAGGATATCATATACCATATATTCGGACGCGAGATATCGTCATCACTGCTTGAGGTGAAGCATGAATGCGAATACTTTAAGGTGGAGGGCTTTATAGGAAAGCCTGTCATCACGAGGGGCAACAGAAATTATGAGAATTATTTCATAAACGGCAGGTATGTAAAGAGCAATATATTGTCACGCGCTATCGAGGAGGCCTACAAGAGCTTTCTAATGCAGCATCAGTATCCGTTTACAGTGCTTTACTTTACATTTTTCAGTGAGCTGGATGTCAACGTGCATCCGACCAAGATGGAGCTTAGGTTCGACAACAACAACGAGATATATGTCGAATTGTGTGACACAATATATGCAATTCTATCTCATAAAGAGATGATTCCCGAGGTGCCCGTAGACAGTACGCCGGCGCCTAAAAAGATAGTGCATGAGTATAAGGAGCCAATACCGGAGCCGTTTGAGAAGAGACGTATCAATGAGGTGAGGGCAGCGGAATCAAGGAGCGTGTACGGACATAGCGTGACGTCAGCAGTAAAAGATTACTCAGCAATAGAACCTGCTGCAAAAGCGCCTGCTGTTAATGAACAACTCACAGATAACACATCAAAGCTGCAGAATGCTAAAGCATCTGCATCTGCGCTTGTTGCCAATACCGGCACCCAGCAGACTCTTGGGGATTACGACAAGGTTTTTCTTACAGAAAGCGCCAAGAAGCAGTTTTCCATTATAGGCCAGCTCTTTAAGACCTACTGGCTCATAGAGTTTGAGGACAAGCTGTACATCATAGACCAGCATGCCGCTCATGAGAAGGTGCTGTATGAAAAAACGATGGCAAGACTTGCTAATAAGGATTTCACATCACAGCGCATAAGCCCTCCGATTGTCATGACACTTGATGCCAGGGAATGTGAGATGCTTGAGAAATACAGGCCGCAGATAGAACAGTTTGGCTATGAGGTGGAGCATTTTGGCGGCAAGGAATACATGATCAGTGCAATTCCAGATAATTTGTTTAACATAGATATGAAGGATCTGTTTATAGAGATGCTCGATGATTTTTCCAATGCGACAGGCAGGCAGACTCCTGATATCATCACGGAAAAGGTCGCATCCATGTCGTGCAAGGCAGCAGTCAAGGGCAATGACAAGCTTACTCTTCCTGAGATAAATAAGCTGATAGATGAGCTTTTGTCACTCGACAATCCTTACAACTGCCCACACGGTAGACCAACCATCATCTCTATGAGCAAATATGAGATAGAAAAGAAATTCAAACGTATCGTATGACAACATACACATTTGGACTGAGGTGCAATATGACACAAAAACCGATGATTGTCCTGACAGGACCGACAGCAGTAGGAAAGACAGCTCTATCGATTGAGCTTGCAAAAAAAATAAATGGTGCTATAATATCCGCGGATTCCATGCAGGTATACAAATACATGGATATAGGCTCTGCGAAGGTTACAGTCGATGAGATGGACGGCATAAAGCACTATCTGATAGACGAGCTTGAGCCCTCTGACGAGTTCAATGTATTTATCTTCAAGGATATGGCAAAAAAAGCACTTAATGAGATATACGAAGCAGGAAAGATACCGATAATTGTCGGCGGTACCGGCTTTTATATACAGGCACTTTTGTATGACATTGATTTCACAAAGCAGGATGTGGATGAGGAATACAGAAAGAGCCTTTACGACTTTGCTAACGAGCACGGAAACCATGCACTGCATGAAAAGCTTAAGGATATCGACCCTGCATCCTACGAGAGCATCCATGAGAATAACGTAAAGCGCGTCATCAGGGCCATTGAATACTATCACACCTGCCATGAGCCGATTTCAAAGCACAATGAGACTGAAAGAGCCAAGCAGTCTCCATACAGCTTTGCCTATTTTGTACTGGATGATGTAAGACAAAGGCTTTATGAGCGGATAGATAAGAGAGTTGATATCATGGTTTCAAACGGACTTGTCGATGAGGTGAAAAAGCTAAAGGCAATGGGCTGTACAAGCGATATGGTATCCATGAAGGGCATAGGATATAAGGAAATCCTTGCATATCTCGATGGAGAATATTCACTTGATGAGGCTGTGGACAAGGTAAAACTTGAGTCAAGGCGTTTTGCAAAGAGACAGCTAACCTGGTTTAGGAGAGAAAAAGATACCATATGGATAGAAAAAAATGAATATTCATATGATAATAATAAAATATTAAATAAAATACAAGAAATTTTAGCAGAAAAGAGGATTATAATTTGTTAGATACCAATGAAGCCATTTACAGGCAGTATGAGACACTTGGAATATCAAAGAAGGTTTTGGATTTCGGAACCTCTGTAGAAAAGGAGCTTAAGGAGCGTTTTGACAAAATAGACACAAATGCTGAGTATAATCAGCTTAAGGTCATAGCCGCCATGCAGAAAAACAAAGTGAGCGCAGAGTGCTTCCAGGCATCAAGCGGCTACGGCTACAATGACCTCGGAAGGGATACACTTGAGAGAGTGTACGCAGACTGTTTTGGCGCAGAAGATGCACTTGTAAGGCCTCAGATTACCTGCGGCACACATGCACTTGCACTTGCCCTCATGTCAAACCTGCGCCCGGGCGATGAACTTTTAAGCCCTGTCGGAAAGCCTTACGATACACTTGAGGAGGTAATAGGCATACGCCCTTCAAAGGGCTCTCTTGCTGAGTACGGCATCACATATGCGCAGGTTGACTTACTGCCTGACGGTGAGTTTGACTATGACGGAATAAAGAAAGCCATCAATGAAAAAACGAAGCTTGTCACAATCCAGCGCTCAAAAGGCTATGCTACAAGACCTACACTTTCGGTAAAAAGAATAGGCGAGCTCATTGCTTTTGTAAAGAGCATAAAGCCTGATGTGATCTGTATGGTCGATAACTGCTACGGTGAGTTTGTCGAGGATACAGAGCCTATCCAGGTTGGAGCGGACATGATGGTTGGCTCGCTGATCAAAAATCCGGGAGGCGGACTTGCACCAATCGGAGGCTATATTGTCGGCAAAAAGGAATGTGTTGAAAATGCCGCATACCGTCTCACATCTCCGGGACTTGGCAAGGAGGTTGGAGCTTCACTCGGAGTCATCCAGTCATTTTATCAGGGCTTTTTCCTTGCACCGACTGTCGTAAGCGGAGCATTAAAGGGAGCAATCTTTGCTGCAAAAATCTATGAAAAGCTTGGTTTTAAGGTGGTTCCTGACGGTACTGAAAGCCGCCACGATATCATACAGGCTGTAGAGTTCAATAACCGCGATGCCATGATAGCCTTCTGCGAGGGCATTCAGGCAGCAGCACCTGTAGACAGCTATGTGACCCCTGAGCCATGGGCTATGCCGGGCTATGACAGCGATGTCATCATGGCAGCAGGCGCATTTGTGCAGGGCTCATCCATTGAGCTTTCTGCCGATGGCCCTGTGAAGCCGCCATATGCGGTTTATTTCCAGGGAGGACTCACATGGTACCATGCAAAGCTTGGAATTTTGATGTCTTTACAAAAACTTTATGAGAGAAATCTTGTTAAGCTGGATTAGGTGTGCTACAATTAACTGAAAACTTTGCTTAAATCCGTTGTCAATCGCCTGGGAGAAGCGAAAAGGATTAATGCATAATAACAAAACAATTAAAAATCTGCCGGCTTCAGAGCGACCATATGAGAAATTTTTATCGCTTGGAGCATCAGGCCTGTCAGACGCTGATTTACTTGCCATCATTATAAAGACCGGCACAAGAGACAAGACTGTGATTGATATTGCGCAGGACATACTTTCCGGCAGGCATGGTAATCTGCTCAATCTCTATGAGATGTCCTATGAGGAGCTTCTTAGTATCCCCGGGATAGGGCAGATAAAAGCTATACAGCTTAAGGCGATAGCAGAGCTGTCGCTTCGCATAGCAAAGACAAAAAAGGTTCAAAGCATCAGAATGAATAATCCTCAGACAATAGCTGACTACTATATGGAGCAGATGAGGCATCTCACAAATGAAGTCGTCATCTGTGCCTATTTTGATGTAAAAAGCAGATTCTTAGGAGACAAGTTCATATCCAAGGGTTCACTAAGCTCATCTGTAGTGGACATAGGCTCCATCATCAGGACAGCCCTGGACAAAAATGCATCAAAACTTGTTTTATTGCACAATCATCCAAGCGGAGATTGTACTCCCAGCAGAAATGATATTGCTGTCACAGACAGATTAATTGAGGGCTCAGGGATTTTTTCCATAGAGCTTTGTGACCATATCATAATCGGAGATAACGAATATTATAGCTTCTATGAAAATAAACTTATATAAACAGAAGACGAGGTAGAATTATTATGAGCAACAACGTTTACGGAATTGATCTGGGAACAAACAATTTCAAGGTATACTCAAAGGCTACAGGCAAGACAATGCTTGAGAAAAACACAATAGCCGTAATAGACAAAAATCAGATATATGCATATGGAGACCGCGCATATGCCATGTATGAAAAGGCGCCTGAGACAATCAACGTCATATTTCCTGTTGTAGAGGGAGTTATTGCTGACTATAATCTGCTTCAGACTATGATTTTTGACTTTTTGGAGCACAAGACAAAGGCACGTATCAAAAATGCCGAGTTCATCATCGCTGTGCCGACAGATATCACAGATGTAGAGAAAAGAGCATTCTACGAGCTCTTCTATAAGAGCAAATCAAAGCCTAAAAAGGTCATGCTCTGTGAGAAGCCTATCGCTGATGCTGTAGGCCTTGGAATAGATGTAAACGAGCCAACCGGTGTCATGATAGTAGATATGGGCGCTGACACAACAGAGACATCCGTTATTTCACTCGGTGGCCTGGTGCTTAGTGACCTGCTTCATTTCGGTGGCAACAGACTTGACGAGTCAATTATCTCCTTTGTGCGAAAGGAGTTCAATCTTGTAATCGGACAAAAGACTGCAAAGCTGTTGAAGGAAACTATAGGCTCTGCACTTCCGGGAAGAGAGGACAGTATGGTAGTAGTTGGCCGTGATGTGGTAAGCGGCCTGCCTATTGAGATGGAAATTGGTTCAAAGATCGTTTACGAGGCTATGAAGTCAAACCTTGAGTCTATATGCACATCAATAAAAATGATTCTTGAGAAGACTCCGCCTGAGCTTGCAAAGGATATCATCCATTCAGGCATTTATATCACAGGAGGCGGCTCACAGCTTGCAGGACTTGACCAGCTCTTTGAACAGATTACAGGTATAAAGGTCATCTGCTCAGAATGTCCTGAGGAGAGTGCAGTACGCGGACTCGTACAAATAGTTTCTGATTCAAAATATAAGAGACTTCCGTTCAGCATCAAAAAATAATAACCGAGGTTAACATGAGTAAGAATTTTCGCAATCGAAAGAGAAATCACAATAAAAAGCTGCCTGCAAGATACACACTGTTGATTATGACAGCAGTCTGCTTTGTGACCATGCTGTTAAGCCTTACCTTAAATATCTCCGGTGGTCCTTTAAAGACTGCTGCCGGATATGTATTCATCCCAATGCAGAAGGGTATAAATAGCTTTGGAATCCATATTTCAGATAAGGTTACAGAAATACGCACATTAAAAAATGTCAAGGCTGAGAATAAAAAGCTCAAGGCCGAGGTAGAAGAGCTTACAACACAGCTCACAACCAACAAACTTGAACAGTATGAGCTTGACAATTACAGACAGCTTCTTGATTTGGATGCCAAATATCCATCATATCCCAAGGTCGCTGCCAGTGTCATAGCAAAGGACAGCGGAAACTGGTTTTCTACCTTTACTATCGACAAAGGAAAAAAGGATGGAGTGGACGTAGGCATGAATGTGCTTGCGGGAAGCGGACTTGTAGGTATTGTTACCGATGCTGGCGATAATTTTGCCAAGGTACGCTGTATCATAGATGATGCCAGCAAGGTCAGTGGCATGGTTTCCACCACGGAGGACAACCTCACCGTCAGTGGCAATATAAAAACCATGAACGAGGACAAAGTAATTACCTTTACAGAGTTAAAGGATGACGACAACAAGGTGAAAGAGGGCGATCCTGTTGTTACCTCATACGTGTCAGACCGTTACCAGCAGGGCATACTGATTGGCTATGTGACAAAAATCGAAAATAACTCCAACAATCTGACAAAATCCGGCACTATCACACCGGTTGTAGATTTTGAGCATATCGCAAATGTCATGGTCATAACACAGCTTAAGCAGACCGGTGACACTAAGACAGCTGACGACACCGAAAGTACAAAAACAGCCGGTGACAGCCAGACTGAAAATTCAACTGAAAATAAGTAAGGAGCAGCATGAGACGTAGAATTGTTTTATTTATAATAATAACTTTATGCTTTGTATTGCAGACCACGCTGTTTAAGACTCTTTCCTTTGCCAATATCTCACCAAACCTGTTGATTATAGCCGTATCATCCTTTGGCTTTATGCGTGGCAAAAAGGAAGGACTGTGGGTAGGCTTCTTTTGCGGCCTGCTTATTGACATATTTTGCGGAAAATATATAGGACTGTATGCTTTAATATATATGTATATCGGTTTTATCAATGGATTATTCCAGAAAAGATTCTATCCTGACGATATAAAGCTTCCTATGCTTCTGATAGGAGGCAGCGATTTGTTTTACAATCTGGTAGTATACTTTTTCATGTTTTTACTGCGTGGCAGATTTAGCTTTTTGTACTATCTGAAGTCAATTATCATACCTGAATTTGTATACACAATGGTTATCAGTATACTTTTGTATCTGGTATTTCTTAAGGTAAACCAGAAGCTGGAAGCATACGAGAAAAGGAGAGCAAAGAAATTTGATTTATGATATAAAAGATTTTCTGAAGAAATTTTTCAGCTCAAGACTTTTTGTATTGGCAGCAGTAATTATTCTCATGTTTGTCCTGCTTGCCGAAAGAGTCTTTACCCTTCAGATTATTAAAGGTGCAGATTATCAGAAAAACTTCATAATGCTGATTAAAAAGCCGCTGTCCATAGAGGCATCAAGAGGCAATATATACGATGTAAATGGTGAGCTGCTTGCTTACAATCAGCTTGCATACTCTGTAGTCATCTCTGACAACGGCAGCTATTCATCTACGAAGGAGCACAATCGCCTTTTAAACAAAGAGCTTAATGAAATTATCAATGTGATAAAAAACAATGGCGGCTCTATATACAATGATTTTCCGGTTGTTTTAAACGATGATGGTACATACAGCTTTACATTCACATCTGAAACCTCAAAAAAGAGATTTCTGTCAGATGTGTTCGGAAAGAAATATGATAAGCTCGAATACAATAAAGCACTTGGATTTGACGAGGCAAATGCCAGCGCCCAGAATATTATTGATTTTCTAAGCTCTGACCAGAATGAATGCTTTGATATAAGCAGCAAGTATGATACACAGGCCACTTATGATATTGTAGTGATGAGATATGCCATAAAACAGAACCGATTCACTAAATACAAAACCACTACTATTGCAAAGGATGTAAATGATTCGATAGTAGCATATGTCAATGAGCATTCAGATACTCTTACCGGCATATCAATTGAAGAGGATACCATCCGCAAGTACAACTATCCTGAATATATTTCATCGCTCATAGGATACACAGGCAAGATATCTACCGACGAGTATAATGAGCTGTCAAAGGATGATGACTCATATACACAAAATGATATGGTAGGTAAGTCAGGCCTAGAACAGTACTATGAGAGCTATCTGCGAGGCAAAAACGGTGAAAAACAGGTCTATGTAAACAATGTCGGTAAGATAAACGAGGTAATAAGTCAGGGGAATCCTGTTTCCGGAAATGATGTCTACTTAAGTATTGACATCAAGCTGCAGGAGGCCACATACAAGCTGTTAGAGCAGGAGATAGCCGGAATTGTTTACTCCAAAATAAAATCCGGTGAAATACCTATAAATGATGTTTACTTTGCACTGATCAACAACAATGTAGTTGACCTGACACATTTCAATGCATCAGATGCATCAGCAACTGAGCAGGCTATATACAATTCCTTCAGCGGTCAGCTGCAGGATGCATTATCCACTATTGACAGAGAGCTTGAAAGTGGTACCTCAGGCACTGCTTCCATGTCGGAGCAGACACTTGATTATTTTACATGTGTTATGTCAGTGCTAAACGATGATGGACTGCTGTTGAGCAAACAGATAGATACCTCTGATTCCACATATGCCTCATGGAAGGCAGGCACACTCTCACCGCGTGACTATCTCAAATACTGCATTTCAAAGCAGTGGATAGACATCACAAAGCTTGATGTGGACCAGAAGTATGCTGATTCAAGCGAGATTTACACAGCACTCTGCTCGTATATCAGGGATGCCATGACTGACAATAAAGACTTTGCCAAAATTATATACAAATATATGGTAAATTCCGGAGCGGTCACTGGACAGCAGCTGTGCCTTCTGCTTTTTGACCAGGGTGTACTCGATTATGACGATGCAACAGTAAGCAACATTGCCAATGGCTCCATCAGTCCATATGCATTTCTTATGGACAAAATAAACAATATAGAGATAACACCTGCACAGCTTGCCCTTGACCCATGTACAGGCTCCTGTGTCATAACTGATGTAAAGACAGGACAGCTAAAGGCTTTAGTCAGCTATCCGGGCTATGACAACAACAAGCTTGCAAACACTGTAGATGCTGATTACTACCAGTCTCTAAGAGAGGACAAGTCTAATCCGCTATGGAATTATGCAACCCAGGAGCAGACTGCACCGGGATCTACCTTCAAGATGGTATCAAGCACCGCAGGTCTTGCCGAGGGAGTCATTGATACTTCGTCAAAGATTAATTGTACCGGAATATTTACAGAAATCAGCAATCAGCCAAAATGCTGGATTTATCCTGGAGCGCATGGTATGGACAATGTATCTGAAGCTTTAAGGGATTCATGTAACGTATTCTTCTACACAACAGGCTTCAGGCTTGCAAGCAAGGACACCGGTTCATATGACGATGAAAACGGTATGAAATACATACAAAAATATGCATCTATATACGGACTGGACCAGAAATCAGGTGTTGAGATAGTAGAAAAGACGCCGTCCATTGCCACACAGTATCCTGTTATGGCAGCCATCGGACAGAGTAATAACAACTTTACGACTATTTCTCTTTCAAGATATGTGACAGCAGTTGCTTCCGGAAAGCTTTATGACTATAAGCTGATGAACAAAATTGTGGATGCAGACGGCAAAACAGTCAAGCAGTATGATTCAAAATCAACCGATATATCAGGCACACTCACTCAAAGCCAGTGGGATGCCATCCATCAGGGAATGCGTATGGTGGTCGAAGACCTGCACGATGTATTTGGCGGCTTTACAGGCGTTGAGGTGTCCGGTAAGACAGGAACAGCACAGCAGGTTGAGACAAGACCAAACCATGCACTGTTTGTAGGATACGCTCCATCAAGCGATCCTGAAATTACAATAGCTACACGTATATCATATGGATACAGCTCACACAATGCTGCAGCTGCATCCAGAAATATAATTTCATATTATTATAATCTGGAGTCACTTGACAATTTACTCGCAGTCAAGGCTGAGGGTGTAAACTCATCAGGCTCAAGTGCCAGAACAGACTAGGAGGTTTATTTTTGTGAGTGAAGCAATAGTTTTCACTTCAGGAAAAGGCGGTGTTGGAAAGACTACGGTTATTTCCAATATCGGAGTTGAACTTTCACAGTTAGATAAAAAAGTCATCATGCTCGATACAGACATGGGACTTCGCAATCTGGACCTGGTAATGGGAATAGAGGACAAGGTCAATTACAATATCCTCGACATCTTAAACCGCTCATGCCGTATCAGACAGGCAATCATACGCAATAAAAAGTATCCCAATCTATATGTAATTCCTGCAGCACCTTCCATGGATACGCTATGCAGCTATGAGGCACGCTTCAAGATACTTATAGAGGAACTTAAATCAAGCTTTGATTATTGTCTGATAGATTCTCCGGCGGGTATCGACAGCGGCTTTTGGTTTTCAGTCTCACCTGCAGACCGTGCGATAGTAGTTACCACACCGCATGTATCTGCCATACACGATGCAAGGCGATGCATAAGCCTGCTCGACAGCACACATCTTGACGATATATCAGTCATTGTTAATGCATATGACAAGCATATGGTAAGAAGGCATCAGATGATATCAGATAATGATATTACAGCACTTCTTTCTACCAGGATTATTGGCACTATTCCCTATGACAAAAGTGTTATCATTTGCCAGAACAGAGGAATACCTGTCCGTGAGGCCAAAAGCAGGCTTGGTCCTGTATTTGCCCGGATATCCGGTCAGATAATCCATTCCTCTGACGATATGAGAGGTGCCGCTGTATGATACATAAATTTTCCAAAACAGGAGAATACGCCAAGAAAAGACTTAAAATAGCACTTGCAGAAGATAGGAGCACAATATCTGCTTCTGACAATATGGCACAGATTAAAAAAGAAATAAAAAGCGTGATACAAAGACATATGAATATAAACGATGAAGCTTACGAGGTCCGGATTATCATGCGCGACAAAAAATCAATTAATAACCTTTAACAAAATACCTTTTGACCATCATGTCATTAGTATTAGAATTAAGATTACAGAGATAACAGATAGGAAGTAACAAAATGCTCAAACAGTACAGACTAAAGAATTATCACTTTCAATTAGTAGTATACATAATAGCTTTGTCGATTATAGGCATCCTGCTGATAGGCAGTGCCAAGCACTCCGTACAAAATAAGCAGATAATAGGCTTTATAATGGGACTGACTATTATGATAGTGCTTTCCCTTATAGATTACTCATTTCTGCTCAAATTCGTGTGGATATACTATGCAGGCATGAATGTGCTACTGTTGCTTGTTCTGTTTGCAGGTGATGATGCTAAGGGTGCACAGCGGTGGTTTAAGATAGGAGGTATCAGATTCCAGCCTTCTGAGCTTGCCAAAATTATACTGATTTTGTTCTTTGCCTATTTCTTTTCCAGGTTTGAGGATAGTATAAACACAGTAAGGACTCTGGTATTATCTGTAATTTTTGCCGGTATCCCTTTATTCCTTATCTTAAAGCAGCCGGACAACTCAACGACAATTCTTACTGCATTAATTTTCGCTACCCTCTTGTTTATTAGCGGATTAAGTTATAAAATAATAATGCCGGTACTTGGAGTTTCAGTACCGATAGTTTTGATAGTGATAAGCTATATATATACACATGCCGATGCACTCATCAAAAAAGGCTTTTACCCTGCTACACGTATAATGTCGTGGCTTGACCCAACAAATTACGCTGATACAGCAGCACAGCAAAGGAACTCTATCTGGGCTATAGGCTCAGGACAGTTGTTTGGCAAGGGACTTAACAACTCTGTTGTAACCTCTATGAAGAATACCAACTACATCATAGAGCCTCAAACAGATTTTATATTTGCTGTTGCCGGAGAGGAGCTTGGCTTTATTGGTACAATCAGTATAATAATTCTTTTGCTTCTTATCGTAATTGAGTGTATACTTATAGCAAGGAAGGCAAAGGACACAAGCGGAAAGCTCATATGCTGTGGCATGGGAGCACTTATAGGCTTTCAGGCCTTTATCAATTTGTGCGTAGCCACAGGTCTTATGCCCAATACCGGTATGACTCTTCCATTTGTCAGTTATGGACTTACGTCACTTGTTTCACTGTACATGGGAATGGGAATTGTCCTGAATGTTGGATTACAGCCGAAGAAATATTCATAGGGAGGTTAGCAATGAACATAGGATTAGTTGCACATGATTCAAAGAAAAAACTGATGCAGAACTTCTGCATAGCATACAGAGGTATCTTAAGCAAAAATAATTTGTACGCCACAGGCACCACAGGACGTCTGATAGAGGAGGTTGCAAACCTCTCAGTACACAAATATCTTGCAGGACACTTAGGAGGCATCCAGCAGCTTGGAGCACAGATTGAGCACAATGACATAGATCTTGTCATCTTTCTGCGTGATCCATTAAAGCCTAAGCCACACGAGCCTGAGGTAAACAGTATTTTCCGTATTTGTGATGAGCATAATATACCACTTGCCACCAATCTGGCTACAGCAGAGCTGCTCATTTTATCATTGGACAGAGGAGATCTTGACTGGCGTGAGATGTACAAGTAAACAAAGAATTAAACGACTGCTATGTCTGACATGCATAGCAGCGGTTTTTATGACCGGCTGTGGTACAAAGATTGAGAATGCATATGATACTTATTCCACAGATTATATAAATGGATATAACGGAAGTAATTATTTTGCGTCCAACCTTTGCGTCACAAATGATGTCAATTTTGGTCAGGACAATATGCAGTTTGCAAAAACCGCAGAGGGAGCCGGAGCCTTTAATATTGACACTCATCAGGTGCTGTATAGCCAGAATCTGTTTGAAAAACTCTATCCTGCAAGCACTACAAAGATTTTAACTGCATACATAATTCTTAAAAACTGTGATTTAAATGCGACAGTCACAGTAAGCCATGACGCTGCAAACCCGGGTCATTCATCATCGGTATGTGGCCTAAAGGAGGGCGATGTCATTACCGTGCAGGACTTATTGTATGGGCTCTTACTTGAGAGTGGCAATGATGCGGCAATAGCACTGGCAGAGTACTGCAGTGGTTCTGTAGAAGAATTTGCCAAGCTGATGAACAGCACTGCAAAAAGTTTTGGTGCCACAAACAGCAATTTTGTCAACCCATGCGGTCTTCCTGATGAAAATCACTACACTACCATATATGACATGTACCTCATTTTTTCCAATGCCATATCCTTAGAGAGCTTTGTTGCAATCATCAGTTCACAGACCCATGATGTGGCATATACAAATGCCCAGGGCGCGGCTGTTTCACAGACCTTTAAGAATACCTGCGGCTATCTGACCGGAGCATATACAGCTCCTGAAAACGTCACAGTGACAGGAGGAAAGACAGGCACTACGGGTGAAGCCGGCTATTGCCTCGTACTGCTAAGCCAGAATGCTAAAAATGAGCGCATCATAAGCATAGTTTACAAGGCAGATGGTAAAAAGGATCTTTATAGCTTCATGAATGAAATACTTAGTGGATTTGCTAATTAAATATTGAGTTTTATGGTTATTTATACTATAATAATATAAAAATACAATTATTTTTTATTAATAATCACAATATTTATCCATAGGAGGAATGAGCCATGATAGAAATTATTTGTGGAGACAAAGGCAAGGGCAAGACAAAAGAGCTGTTAGACAAGGTAAATTCATCAATTAAGGGAAATGAAGGTTCCATAGTTTTTCTTGATAAGAGCCAGAAGCACATGTATGAGCTTAATAATCAGGTTCGACTAATCAATGTTATGGACTATCCTATTGACAATTGTGATGAATTTTTAGGATTTATATGCGGAATCATATCGCAGGATCATGATCTGGAGGAGATGTATTTAGACAGCTTCCTTACAATTGCATCACTTGATGATGAGGGGGATATCACCAAGGCAATCGAAAAGCTTGATATAATCAGCGAGAAGTTTAAGGTGAAGTTCATCTTAAGTGTTTCAAGGAATATTGACAAGTTGCCTGAATGTGCCAAGGCAAAGGTTATCATTTCTTTATAAATGATTAATTATGGGGATGTGTATTTCACATCCCTTTTTTAAGGAGTAAAATTGTGTCCCGAAAGAATAAAAAAGTACTGAAATATCACACTGGCTTCAATCTGAATATCGGTTTTATAGTGTTTTTTGTAATAATAATCTATGTGATTTTTCACATATTTACGTATTTCACCTCAAACCCGGTATCTGAATACGAGGTACAACAGGGTACTATAGCGACCAACAACATATATAAGGGCATGATAATCCGCGAGGAAAGTGTAGTGTATGCTGAGGAATCAGGAAACCTCAACTACTTTGTGTCAAACGGCTCAAAAGTTGCAACAAGTGATGTTGTCTACTCTGTTGATACAGACGGCTCCATTGCAACCCAGATTACCGGTGCTCAAAATGATGCTTCCGCCATCACTGACGAGGCTGCCGGGCAGATTATCACTGACATAAACAGCTTTTCATCCGGCTACAACAGACGATACTTTTCAAAGGTTTATACATTCAAAAACGATCTGTCTGCACAGCTGACACAGGTTCTCAGTCAAAATGCACTGACAAGCCTGGCAGATACTATCAGTACTGCTAAGGCTAACAACACCTTCTATACATATAAGCCGACAGCTCCCGGAATAGTCTATTACGGAATAGACGGCTATGAGGATGTCACTACAGACAGCTTCACTCTGGATCAGTACAACAACACTAATTATGAAGAGACTGATTTAACCGACAACAGTACCATCAATCAGCTGGATCCTGTTTATAAGCTGATTACAAGTGAGAACTGGAATATACTCATAAATATTCCTGACAATGTTGCCAAGAGCCTGAATGACAAGTCAGTCATAAAAATCAGATTCTGCGATGATGACTATACAACCACGGTATCGTTCAGCCTTTTGAAGAAGGATGATGCTTTTTTCCTGAAGCTGAATATGAAAAACTCGCTCATCCGCTACATAAATGAGCGTTTTACCAACATAGAGCTCGTGCTTGGAGCAGACACCGGACTTAAAATACCTAATTCAGCTATAACCCAAAAGGAATTTTTCACTATTCCTAAGGATTATTTCACTGCAAGCGGCGATTCCGATGATTCATCGCTCATGATAAAGGATAAAAGCAGTGGCTCAGTTAATATTGTAAGTCCAACAATATTCAGCCAGAATGATGACTTTTATTTCGTAGATGATGAATATCTTAAGGACGGCGATATCATTGTCAAGCCTGATTCTTCGTCAACCTACAGGGTTGGAACAGATAAGGACAAACTCACAGGTGTCTACAATATCAACAAAGGATACGCTGTGTTTAAGCAGATAAAGGTACTTGCATCAAACGATGACTACACAATTGTAGAAGCCAAAACGCCATATGGCATTTCGCTTTATGACCATATAGCCTTAGATGGCAAATCCGTGAAGGAAAACCAGACCATAACCAAATAATTATTGGTAATAAATATTATTGAAAAATATACAGAAAGGATAGATTTTATGTTAAAAGACAACTTACATCAGGTTCAGCAAAATATAAAGGCCGCATGTGACAGAGCTCACAGAAACTATAGTGATGTCACACTAATTGCAGTCAGCAAAACCAAACCTGTTGAGATGCTCAGTGAGATATACGATGAGGGCATCCGTGAGTTCGGCGAGAATAAGGTACAGGAAATGTGTGAAAAGATGGAGGTTATGCCAAAAGATATTCACTGGCACATGATTGGGCATCTTCAGACCAACAAGGTGAAGTATATAGTTGGAAAAACATCGCTTATTCACTCTGTAGATTCACTGCATCTGGCAAAGGAGATACAAAAGCAGGCCATAAAGCATGACTGTAGCTGCGACATACTGGTTGAGGTCAATATAGCAGGAGAGGAATCTAAGTTTGGCACATCACGAGATGAGGCTATCTCTTTAGTTGAAGAAATTGCTAAACTGGACCATATCCATATTAAAGGACTTATGACTATAGCACCGTTTGTAGATGATCCTGAGGATAACAGACAATACTTTAGAGATATTAAGCAATTATCAGTTGACATAGCACAGAAAAACATAGATAATGTCAGTATGAATGTTCTGTCCATGGGTATGACAGGAGATTACACAGTAGCAATAGAAGAGGGCGCAACAATGGTACGTGTCGGTACCGGAATATTTGGAGAGCGCGACTACAGCAAGGCTAACTGATACTTTGCATATGCTATACACAAAATAAAAATAGAAAAGGAATATAGAAATGAGTTTCATAGATAAGATTCTTGACAAAATGAGTTTGAATTCTGAGGACGATGAGGAGTTCGATAACGAGGATTATTACCTCGATGATGAGGAAGAAGAAGAGCTTCCAAGAAATCCTTTCCGCAGAAAAAAAGAGGCTGTTGAAGAGGAAACGGCCATAAAAAGCACAAGGCGTGATACAACACCAAAGGAGAAGCCTGTTAAGACTACATCCAAGATTACACCAATATCAAAATCATCCAGAAAGCAGGTAGCATCAGACATGGAAGTTTGCGTAATAAAACCAAGTTCAATTGAAGACGAAATAGAAATAACAGACACATTACTTAACGGACGTACAGTCGTCATCAACATGGAGGGACTTAATGTCGATGTGGCACAGCGCATCATAGATTTCACATCAGGCTCAGCATATGCCCTGCACGGTAATCTGCAGAAGATATCCAACTTTATCTTCATCGCCACACCACACGGAGTAGATATCTCAGGAGATATCCAGAGTCTCATGGATTCATTTGATCTCCCAGGTTCATCTTATTAAGCGGAGTCTCTGATCAGCTATGAAGAAAAATAAAACAAAAAAACAGATGTGTACAGCAGGCATCATTGCATTGATTCTTGTAGCAATTGACCAGCTTACAAAGTATCTGGCCGTTATAAACCTAAAGCAATCATCCACGGGTGTGTTTGTTCTCATTCCGGGAGTTTTCGAGTTCAGATACCTGGAAAACCAGAGTGCTGCATTTGGTGTTGATCTGCTTTCAATAATACAGAATATCTTTCATTTTACATATTGGTCTGAGAATCCATTGGCATTTTTGCGTGCCAAAATGATTTTTTTCTCAGTGATTACCATTGCAGTTGTTATACTTTTGTGTGTATGGTATCGCAAAATACCTGTCTCAAAACGTTTTAGACTGCTGAATGTTGTTGTAATACTGTTTATTGCAGGTGCACTCGGCAATCTGATAGACCGTATTGTAAATAATTATGTAGTTGATTTCTTTTATTTTAGCCTGATTAATTTTCCGATATTCAATGTAGCTGATATATACGTCACTGTAGCGGCATTTATGTTTATCATACTCGGGCTGTTTTACTACAAGGAAGAGGATTTTTCCTTAATCTTCCCTGACAAAAAGCATGATGGAAAGCATGAAAATTAGTGCGGTATGCGCTTTTTAAAGTGTGCAATATAGTTTTAAATAGTTACTAAAATAAAAAAAGAGAAAGCTTCACTATGAATAGAGATACATTTGAAGTCCAGAGTGAACAGGAGGGAGAACGACTGGATAAATACTTAAGCAGCATTTATCCGGATATTTCTCGCTCCTTTTTTCAACGGATACTAAAAGAAAATCAAATACTGGTCAATGATAAGCCACAAAAAGCAAATTACAGGCTAAAGACTGATGACATAGTAGATGTCACAATTCCTGATGCCGTACAGACACCTATCCTGCCACAGGACATTCCTCTTGACATACTCTACGAGGATGATGACGTACTGGTAGTCAACAAGCCAAAGGGCATGGTTGTACACCCCTCAGCAGGGCATTACAGCGATACTCTTGTAAATGCCATAATGTACCACTGCAAGGACTCTTTAAGTGGCATAAACGGCGAAATACGGCCCGGTATAGTGCATCGCATAGACATGGACACCACCGGCTCCCTTATTATCTGCAAGAACGATGAAAGCCATATAAAGATATCGGAACAGATTAAGGACCACAGCTGCAACCGTATATACGTGGGCATTGTCTGTGGCAATGTAAAGAATGACGATGGCACCATAGAGGGAGCCATAGGCAGGAATCCCAATGACCGCAAGAAAATGGCGATCAATGAGAAAAACGGAAAGCCGGCTGTCACACATTATAAGGTGCTTGAACGCTTTGGCGACTACACATATATGCAGTTTAAGCTTGAGACCGGCAGAACACACCAGATACGCGTGCATATGGCAAGTATTAATCATCCCTTGCTTGGAGATACGCTGTATTCGAGCTATTCACCTACCAAAAACCGGTTTAAAGGCCTGGAAGGACAGTGCCTGCATGCTAAAACTATAGGGTTTGTTCATCCAAAAACCGGCGAATACATGGAATTTGATGCACCTTTACCAAAATACTTTGCCAATTTGCTTGAAGTGTTATATAATATAAATAACAAATAAATTGAATTATCACATAGTGATATAGTATTAATTATTTATAATTTATATAAGGGGGTCTGAATTATGGGATCAAACGAAATTTACACAATAGGAAGAGAATTTGGAAGCCTCGGAAAACAGGTCGGACAAGATTTAGCTAAAAGACTTGGAATTAAATTTTATGATAAAGAGCTCTTACAGCAGGCGGCTAAGGAATCAGGACTTTGCGAGGAAATATTTGAGTCGCATGACGAAAAGCCTACAAACAGCTTTTTATATTCGCTGGTCATGGACACCTACACAGGTGGCTCTTATTCCACAGCACCGTTTCTTGATATGCCTCTGAATCACAAGGTATTTTTAGCACAGTTTGATGCTATCAAAAAGATTGCGGCAAATGAACCATGTGTTATTGTAGGCCGCTGTGCAGATTATGCTTTAGCAGACGAGCCGCATTGTCTCAATATCTTCATACGTTCCAACATGGACGACAGAATTAAAAGAATAAGTGAAAGACTCAATATCCCGGAGAACAAGGCTAAGGACATAATTAAGAAAAAAGATAAAGAGCGCTCAAGCTATTACAATTACTACACCAGTAAAAAATGGGGAGACGCAAGAAGCTATGATTTGTGCCTGAACACAAGCCAGATATCAGTTGAGGACTCAATCGAGCTTATACTTAAATACAGGGAATGCATGAGAAGTCACAATAAATAATTGTATAATAGATAATTGTATTGTTGTATAGAAAGCTATGGATTTAAAGCCATCGGAACTGATGCAAATAGAGGTTTCGGTGGCTTATTCTTGTACCATAGTGCTTTTTACAAGGTCATTTATTCGTTAAACTTAGATTTAGCGAATAAATGTGTACCTCTAAAAATTAGTACCGCTCCGCTATTTTATATTATTAAACACAAAAAGACGGTTGATAAATCAATCGTCTTTTTATATCTAGAATTTATGATTTTATTATGAAATAGATAACACATCCTCCACAATCTGCTCTGCAGTCAGATGATTCTCCTTCAGTACAGCATCCACATCATACCTGTCAAGAAATTCCTTCTTCAATCCATAATTCATCACTTTCATATTGCTTGCACCATAGAATCGTGCGATTTTTTCACCAAAGCCGCCATCTAAAATACCATCCTCTAAAGTAATAACAGTATCATGATTTTGCTTAAGCTTAGTCAAAAGCGCCTCATCCAATCCGGTGATGTAATACGGATTGATTACAGTTGCATTGATTCCGGCTTCTTCTTTAAGAAGCTTCGCAGCCTCCTTTGCGAGACCAAAGAAGGTTCCCAGACCGATAATCGCAATCTTTTCTCCTGTCTGAGCCACCTCATATCTGTTGAGTCTGCCAAAATCCTTTGTCACCCTTGAGCCATCTGAAATCATCGGTCCGCCCGGCAGCTTTATTGCAACCGGATAAGATGTCTGCTCCATACTCCAGTCGAGCATGGCCAGATACTCTTCCTTTGTTGCCGGTGCCAGATATACCAGATTTGGAATATTTGAAAGCATCGGAATATCCTGAAAGCCTAAGTGTGTAACGTCATTCATTCCATATACGGAACCCTGATATATTACCATTGTAATCGGACTGTTATTGATGCAGACATCCTGTGATACCTGGTCAAAGGTTCTCTGTACAAACGAACTGTATACACCATAAAATGGTTTACCACCATTTACTGCGACACCTGATGCCAGTGCCACAGCAGTCTCCTCTGCAATACCTACATCGACAAACTGACTGCCAGCTTCTTTTCTCTTATCCTCTGTAAAGCCCATAACAGTCGGCGTACCGGAAGTAATTGCAACAACAGAAGAATCATTTTTCATCTTTTCAAGCAGATATTCACAGGTCACAGAAGAATAATCCTCTTCCACATTGTCAAATAGCGGCTTTCCTGTTTCTATATCGAATGGACCGCTGTAATGCCACTGCTCCTTGCATTTTTCTGCAGGGGCATAACCCTTGCCCTTAAGTGTGTTTATATGCACTACAACCGGTTTAGTGCTGTCCTTGACCTCTTTAAATGCCTTAATAAGAGCTGCAACATCGTTGCCCCTGTCCACATACACATAGTCAAGTCCCATAGCCTTAAACAGATTGCATTCTGCCTGACCGTCAGTCTTTCGAAGCAGAGCAAGATTATGATAGAGACCTCCATGATTTTCAGCAATTGACATATCGTTGTCATTTACTATAATAATAAAATTGCTTTGAAGCTCAGCAGCAAAATCAATTCCCTCAAGTGCTTCTCCTCCGCTTAATGAGCCGTCTCCGATGACAGCAATCACATTGCCGTTTTCACCCTTTAAGTCCCTTGCCTTTGCAAGACCTGCAGCCAGACTGACCGACGTTGATGTATGTCCGACTGTAAAAAAATCATGCTCGCTCTCGTTTGGATTTGTATAGCCTGACACATCATCATAGTGCTGTTCAGACAAATACGCTTCCTTACGCCCCGTAAGCATCTTATGAGGATAACTCTGGTGCGATACATCATAAACAATCTTGTCCTTAGGTGATTCAAATACATAATGTAAAGCGATTGTCGCCTCTACCATTCCAAAATTCGGTCCAAAATGTCCGCCATGCTTACTTGCTCTTACCAAAAGGGTATCTCTTATCTCCTGCGCCAGCACCGGCAGTTCATCTATCTTAATTTTCTTTACATCTTCTGGTCCGTTAATTTTCTCAAGATACATATTATATTTTGTCCTCCTATTTGTCCCAGGTCAATTCACCTGTCTTTATCGCATTCTCGTATTTAGAAATTTTATACTGTAAGCGTTCCATCGTGTTTTCAATCTGTTTTTTCTGCTCATCAAGCTGCTCGTATTGCTCCTTGAGAAGCTGACACCTCGCTTCAAATGTGGCATCTCCCATCTGAAAAAGCCTGATATATTCTATAAGCGCCTCAATCGGAACTCCGGCATTGCGCATACATATAGTGTGCTCCACCCAGCTGATATCTGATTCGGTATAATCGCGTATACCTCCTGCAGTCCGTGCAATCTGTGGAATCAGGCCTATGCGTTCATAATACCTGAGTGTATCAGTAGACACCCCAAACCGCTCACTCACTTCCTTGATAGTCACTCACATCGCCTCCTTTTTGATTGTTACAGTTAAACTATATCACTTAGAGTCCACTCCAAGTCAAGAGCATTTCATATGTTTTGTATACATAAAAAAATTATCGTGTTATAATCTCAATAATAAAATTTAAAAAGATTTACACTTGGAGGAAAAATATGAACTATACAGAATGTATCGAAAATGCCAGACCACGTCTTGGAAAATACTGCAAGGCCTGTCCTGAATGCAACGGTCGCGCATGCAAAAACCAGATGCCTGGTCCCGGCTCAAAGGGCATTGGAGACACCGCCATACGCAACTACGACAAATGGAAACAAATCCGTGTAAACATGGATACTATTGCCGAAAATAAGCCTGTAGACACCTCTCTCTCACTCTTCGGCCGTACTTTTAAATATCCGGTATTTGCAGGTCCTGTCGGTGCGGTACAGCTACATTACGGAGACTGTCTGGATGATGTAACATACAACGATATCCTCGTGTCTGCCTGTGCAAAGAACGGCATTGCAGCTTTCACAGGCGACGGAACTGACCCAAATGTCATGGTTGCAGCCACCAAGGCTATCAAAAATGCTGATGGTGCAGGAATACCTACCGTAAAGCCATGGAACATTGAGACCATACGTGAGAAAATGGAGCTGGTACATGAATCAGGCGCATTTGCAGTAGCTATGGATATCGATGCAGCCGGTCTTCCATTCCTCAAAAATCTTGATCCGCCAGCCGGAAGCAAAACAGTTTCCGAGCTTTGCGATATCATACAGATGGCCGGAACCCCATTTATTGTAAAGGGAATTATGACCGTAAAGGGTGCGCTTAAAGCAAAAGAGGCAGGCGCAAGCGCTATTATTGTATCAAATCACGGTGGACGTGTGCTGGATCAGTGTCCTGCCACTGCTGAGGTGCTTGAAAGCATCGTAAAGGCTCTTGAAGGCTCAGGCATTAAGGTTCTTGTAGATGGTGGCATCAGAAGCGGCACAGACGTCTTTAAAGCCCTTGCACTGGGTGCAGACGGAGTTCTTATCGCAAGACCGTTTGTAACGGCTGTATACGGCGGTAAGGCCGATGGTGTACGTGCATACATAGACAAAATCGGTACAGAGCTTGAAGACACCATGAAGATGTGTGGTGTATCTTCGCTTGATGAAATCACCAGGGACTGTGTGATGACCTTCTAGTTTAAAAACATGCTTCATGACTTTTCGTTTTTATATAAATTCTTCATACAAAAGCACCATAACCGGCATCGTCACTACAGCGCAAAGCGTTGTCACTACATTTATTGCACTGGCATACCTTGAATCATTGCCATACACCTGACACATCTGTGTGACAGTCGATGCCGAAGGCGTAATAACCGCTAAGAAAACAATAAGCATAATCTTTGGCGCATCTGCAGAAAGATATGCCATATGGCTGATTTTAATAAGAATAAGTGATATCAACGGAACCAGAAGCATCCTGAGAAAGGTAACAAAATACACCCTTCTGTTGGCAAAAACCTTCTTCAAATCCATCCCTGCAAATAGCATTCCTGTCACAATCATGCTTGCAGGTCCAATCATACTGCCGACAGAACCGATTGTGTCATTGATAAGCTGCGGCAGATGAATCCTTGTAAAGAAAAGCACCACACCTATTACTATGGAAATCATATTGATATTAAAGACAATCTTTCGCCAGTCATAGGAGCTTTCACGGCTTATAATCTTTTTGCAGTGGGTCCACAAAAATACCAGCTGCACACTCATGAAAGCACAGCCGTAGAGCACCCACTCCTGCCCCAGTATAAATGTCACAATCGGAACAATCAGATTGCCTGAATTTGAATAATAAACTGATGCGACCTCCACCTCATTCATATGGAAAAGCCTGCCCATAGCAGAAATGATAAACAGCAAAACTAACTGCAAAATCACCGATGCCGCAAATGCAATCAAAAGACCTCTCACTGTTTTTGAAGTGTAATCCACCTGAAAGGCATTGATAATAACACACGGTATAATCAGATACAGTACAATCTTTGATAAAACCTTGCTGTCCTCATCCTTCACAATACCTGTTTTCACGATAATAAAACCCATGAAAATCATGATAAAAAGCTCTATTATCTGTTCCATTAAAAGTATACTGATATGCATAAAAATCATCTCCTGCTCTAAATATTTATGTCTTAAAAGGCATGCATATCTAATTCATAATTTATAAATCTATAATCTCGTAGTCCACTTTGAACAATCCCACACATCCGTCGCAAGCCCATCATAGAAATCCGGCTCATGGCATACCATCAGTATGCTGCCCTTGTACTCCTTCAAGGCACGCTTCAGCTCGTCCTTAGCATCCACATCCAGATGGTTGGTAGGCTCATCCAGAAGCAGAATATTTGTCTCTCTGTTTATCAGCTTGCACAGGCGTACCTTTGCCTGCTCACCACCGCTTAACACACGCACCTGGCTTTCAATATGCTTTGTGGTCAGGCCACACTTGGCAAGCGCGCTTCGCACCTCGTACTGCGAAAATGCAGGAAACTCGTTCCATATCTCCTCAATACATGTGGTTGTAACCGACTGATCCATCTCCTGCTCAAAGTACCCTATTTCCAGATAATCTCCAAGTGTAACACTTCCTGAAAGCGGCTTTATCAGCCCAAGAATACTCTTAAGCAATGTCGTCTTTCCGATGCCGTTTGCACCGGTAAGAACAATCTTTTGTCCCCTCTCCATCTCAAGGTCGAGAGCAGATGAAAGCGGATCATCATAGCCAATGACCAGACCATTTGTCTGGAAAATATACCGCCCCGGAGTACGCGCTGTCTTAAAGTTAAACTCCGGCTTTGGCCTTTCAGCAGCAAGCTCAATAACATCCATCTTGTCAAGCTTCTTCTGACGTGACATCGCCATATTCCTTGTAGCAACACGTGCCTTATTTCTAGCCACAAAATTCTTCAACTCTTTAATCTCCTGCTGCTGTTTGTTGTACGCAGCCTCAAGCTGGGCTTTCTTCATCTCATAGACTTCCATAAACTTGTCATAATCCCCGACATACCTGTCGAGCTTCTTGTTGTCCATGTGATAGATGAGATTTACCACGCTGTTTAGAAACGGTATGTCGTGCGAAATGAGAATAAACGCATTCTCATAATCATTAAGATATCGCTTAAGCCACTCAATATGCTCCACATCCAGATAGTTTGTAGGCTCATCCAAAAGCAGGATATCCGGCTTCTCCAAGAGAAGCTTTCCCATCAGCACTTTGGTTCTCTGACCACCGCTTAAATCGGTAACGTCTTTATCAAGCCCCAGGTCTAAAAGTCCAAGAGCTCTTGCAACCTCCTCAACCTTTGCATCAATCATATAGAAATCATGCATGGTAAGCATGTCCTGAATCGTGCCGGCTTCCTCCATCAGCTTATTCATCTCGTCCTCGTCCACATCGCCAAGACGCGCATATATGTCATTCATCTCATTTTCCATATCATAAAGGAAATCAAATGCAGAGGAAAGAACGGAGCCGATAGTCATACCTTTTTCAAGCGCTGTGTGCTGGTCGAGATAACCTACACGCACCTTCTTTGCCCACTCTATTTTGCCCTCATCAGGCATAAGCCTGCCTGTGATAATATTCATAAAAGTCGATTTTCCCTCACCGTTTGCACCGACAAGCCCTATGTGCTCGCCTTTCAACAGTCTGAAGGAAACATCCTCAAAAATAGCACGGTCGCCAAAACCATGGCTTAGGTGCTCTACGTTTAAAATACTCATGTATACCTCCCATCGATTTGTATTGTCTATTCAGAATCACACCACTCACGTTCGCAAAACCGCACGATACTCATCACTTGATTATTGCAGCAAGTTTCTCACCACACATTACACCGAGTATACATCCTAAACAGCTCAACACCACATATCCGCATCCAAGCAGGCAGTGATTATGTTCAAACAGATTATAGGCTTCCAGTGAAAATGTAGAAAACGTGGTAAAGCCACCGCATACGCCGGTCTTCCAAAACAAAACCATATTTTTGGATACTCCATCCCTGCCACTTGTGATTCCGACAATAAACCCAATCAGAATTGCACCGATTACATTGGTGATTAAAGTCAAAAAAGGAAATTCAGTTTTTAAAGGTATAAGGCTGATGGCATATCGGGCCATTGCACCTACGGCTCCGCCCAGTGCTACAAATAAGAAATTCATGTTGATTATCTCCTATATGTAAAATACGCGATTCTCTTTTCTTGGAATCACGTCAGGATAATCTCCATCAACATATCCAAGGGCACAATGTCCGATTCCCTCATACTCATCCTCAATACCGAGTGATTTGAGAAGCTCCCTGCCCCAGTCAGACTCAAACTCTTCCTTCGCACGGTGAATCCAGCAGCTTCCAATACCAAGATCATGAGCTGCAAGCATCAGGTTTCCCATCACAAGACTGCCATCATAGACATGTGTAGGCCAGTCCTTCTTTCCAAGAACGATAAGAATAACCGGCGCACCGTAAAATGGATCAGTATTACTTCCCATTATGTCAGCATTTCTCTTGGCAATTTCATCCCTTATTTCCTTATTTGTCACCTGAATAATGATGGTGTTCTGTGCGCCTCTGCCGTTTGCCGCATAGGTTCCGGCCTCGATTATCCGGTCAAGAATATCCTGCGGAATCATGTCCGGTTTGAATTTACGAATGCTTCTTCTGGTTTTCATTTCTTCTAATACTTTGCTCATGATTTTGTCCTCCCATTAATTCAAATGATATTTACAATAAGTCTTTTAGCTTTGCCATCTAAGTTCCTTTGTCCATACTTTGGCACTTTCTGAGATGGAAAATCTTTTATTTTGCAGTCTCATAAAATAATAAAAAATATACTGCTTCCAGATTGTCGACACAATGTGCCGATAATCTGGGAACTGTGAAAACTTGACTTCATATTCTTATATATTACTTTAATGAATCAGATTCGTCTAGTTTAATTTTTAATAAAACCAACCTCAATTTATTGCTGAACGTATTATATCATATCGTAATGGAAATGAAAATTCGGGAATCTTGCTTACAAACCGGGACTTTCATTTACAAACCGGGAATCTCGGTTACAAAACAGGACTTTCATTTACA